>Ga0209934_1000360_pt1 | contig 91891 bp, 87 predicted proteins | sample ThiBiot_750_plan_2_FD_183950 | JGI IMG/M metagenome (GOLD analysis project Ga0209934, IMG submission 183950) | Wastewater bioreactor microbial communities from Cape Town, South Africa - Thiocy_expt_750_plan (SPAdes) | ecosystem: Engineered > Bioreactor > Thiocyanate-remediating >...
GCTCGATCAGCGCGACCAACTCCGCCCACGGCACCACGCGGTTCATCTCTTCGAGGAACTCGCGCTTACGCGTCTTCTTCGTCGACATGTTCAGGCCAAGGTCTGCTTGCTTCATCGTTCTGAATCGTCCTGCGTCGCTTCCCAAATCATCGCATCATGCCGTTGCTTGACATCGGGTTATGCAGACCTTCCCTAACGGACGAATTGCACCTTACGGCGAACAACCGTCGCAAGGCGAAACCCGATTGGCTAGACGCATACGAAGTGTTGAAGTACGCACCCGGCACGACCAAGAACGCCGCAGCGTCAACACTGGCGAAGCAAGCCGGGATCGGCAAGACGAAGGCCGATGAACTGATCGAACGAGCGGCGAAGTACATTGAAGCAAACGAATAGCCGCCGCAGCGGGTAGCGCCCGCTGTTCCCGCAAAGCCCCGTCTTCTTTCCGGGGACTGCCTGCCCCGACCATTCGCCCATGCCTTGTATTTCAAGGCGTCCCATTGGAGCGAATGGTATGAACAATCTTCTACGGCTCCCCGCCGTCATGACTGCTACGGGTCTGACCCGTAGCACGCTTTACTTGCGCATCAAGCAGCGGCTTATGACGCCCCCGGTCAAGTTGGGCGAACGCTGCGCCGCATGGCCGTTGCACGAAATCGCCGCAATCAATGCCGCGCGCATCGCCGGAAAGTCCGACGAAGAAATCCGCGAACTGGTGACGCAGCTTGAACAGCAGCGCATGGCGAAGGCGTAAGCGGAGCACGTATCCGCCGTGAACGCAGTAGCTATAGGGGTTAAGCGAGCAAATAACTCATAAACCCACATACGAACCCACATAGAAGAACGAATCTCCGAACCGATGGCACTCGAAAACCTTAACTTCGGCCCACCGTCGCCCGACGATGAACAGGCAACGATGCGCGAAATCCTGTCGCACCTTGCGCCGAAGAAAGAAGACGACGTGCGGATGGTTGCCGCTGCGTTGAAGACGCACGGCCCGAAGTTCGAAGAAGTCTTCTACGAATGGGCGACGCCTTACGGGCGATACAAGGCCAAGGGATTGTGGGCAAAGGTCAAGGCCGACCCCGACGCGATGACCGAAGTTATCGAACGGCAGGTTACGGCCCTTGGCAAGAAGCAACGGTTCACCCTGCTGGCCGCCGAAGCTTTGGAAGGAAGGCCGCTGCAACAGCAGCGAATCAAGGGCGTACTTCCCGTCGAAGGCATCGCAGCTATCTACGGCCCTTCGGGTTCGGGCAAGTCGTTTCTAGGCGTCGCACTGGCCGCAGCCATCGCCGAAGGTTCACCCATCTTCGGGCACGCCACGAAGCCCGCCGCCGTGCTGTACGTCGGCCTTGAGGGCGAAGGCGGCTATCGGGGCCGCGTGATCGCGTGGCAGCGCGTCAACGGGCGCGCAATGGCCGATGGCGTGCGCTTCCTGCTGCAACCCTTCCGCCTGACCGATCCGCAGGACGTGGCCGACCTTGCCGCCGTCTGCCCGCCCGGCTGCGTCGTCTTCATCGACACGTTGAACCGCGCTGCGCCGGGCATGGACGAAAACAGTTCGAAGGACATGGGCGCAGTCATCGAAGGTGCGAAGACGCTTCAACGCTTGATCGGCGGCCTTGTCGTCTTGATCGCCCACACTGGCAAGGATTCGACGAAAGGACTTCGCGGCCATTCAAGCCTGTTCGCCGCACTCGACGCCGCGATTCTCGTTGGCCGCGATGGCGACGTGCGTAGCTGGAAGGTCGATAAGGCGAAGGACGGCAAGGACGGCGACGAACACCGCTTCCGCTTGACCATCGTTGAAATCGGTATGGACGAAGACGGCGAAGCGATTACGTCTTGCGTCGTTACCCCGGACAGTTCGTTGCCCACAGTGCCGGGCAGCGAAAGGGGACTGACCGCAAGCCAGAAGTTCGGCCTTGACACCTACAACGAAGCCGCGCGCATGTACGGCGGTCTTGACGCACAAGGGAACTTCGCCGGTCTGCACGTCAACAAGTGGCGCGAAGTCTTCTATCAGAAGTCCACCGCAGACAATGAAGCCAGCAAGCGCAAGGCGTTCAATCGCGCACGCGGCGAACTTGTCGAACTCAATCGTCTATCGGTCAGCGACAACATTTATCGGCTTGACGGACTGCACGCATCAATCGCCGAAAGCTGTATCGCCGAAGTATTGAAGAAGGCCGTAGCGGGACACGGGACAAAGGCGGGACAAGGGCGTGACATGTCCCGCGTCGCATCCCTGCCTTTTGCGGGACAAACGGGACACACACCTTTAGGTGTGTCCCATGTCACGCCGGATGCGATGGCCGATTTCCCGGCCGCTAGCAGCCTCCCCATGTGGGCATCGAATTCCTGAAGGTGATCGTATGTGGAACATTGAAGCGTACAAATCGGACGAAGCGTTTATGCGCGAAGTGAACCAAGCCCTTGCCGCCGTAGCGCCGAAGGATGGCGGCGTGCCGACGATGAAGCGGCAGTTCGCAACGCATCTTTACTTCGAACGTAAGACCGTATTTGACCCGGCAATCGCGGCGTACAACTCCGCGCGCCATGTGTACCCGTATGACGTGTCAACGAAGGTCGCGCGCTACATCGCTATGGAATGGCCGAAAGACCCCGTAGTGATCGCGCATCTTCTGGCACTGAACGAAGGGTTCGAAACGGGACAGTATTCCGTTAGCAAAGTGCAGTTCTTCGACTTCGTTTGCCGCTGCATCGAAGACATAAGCGCGGGCCGCATGGCGATGGAGCGGCAACGAAACATCATCGAACTGGCGACCCTGATTTGCACGGTTGAAGGCTGGAAAGTTGAAGGACTGCCCCGTGAGTAACGAACAAGTTTTGCACCCTTGGCCGTCGCAAACGCCCGCCACGTCTGGCGAAGCGTCCGATCCTCCCCCCGCCCCGGTCGTAGTCATCGAATCGGACTTCAAGATGCCGAAGAAGTACGCACGGGCGAGGCTGCAAACCGCGAATGACATTGCGCACGAAATCGCCCGCGTGTACCGCGCCGCGAAGTCGGGCGAACTTGATCCCAACGTAGCGACGAAGCTTGTCTACATCCTTTCGACGCTGGCGAAGGTTCGTGCCGATGGCGAATTGGAACTTCGCATTGAAGCCCTTGAACTTCGGAGCTACTGAAATGCGTATCGGGCTCAAAATGAAGTTGAAGAAGCTTGAAAGCCGCCGAAGCAAGCAGCGCGTGAATGCGGTTGCGCTGGAATTCGAGTGCGACGCGGCAGGCACGCCCACAGACCCGGAAATGGCCGCTTGGCTATCTACCCCTTTCCCACGGGCAGAGAACGCGCCTGCGGCCCTTCTGGCGCGTCACGCGGGCATCCTCAATGGCCGGCTGATCCTGTTTCCCCGCTTTGCGAATGAGGCGGCATGGGAAGCGGCGGCATCGACGCAGCAGAAACAGCTATTGGCCGTAGCAAGGTCGCGCACGAACAAACCCGTCGAAGCGGTGGCCGCAAGTGTGGGCGCTATCCCCGACGACGTGCCCGCACCGAAGCGCAAAGGCGAGAAGGGCAAGCGTTACGTTGAATTGCCGGACGGGCGCACGTTTGACCGCGAAACCGGCGAATTCGAAGGGGGTTGATGGCCGCGAACTGTTCAGGCGTCGGCGCATCCCGCGTCGCAACCTTCGAAGGAATCGCATCATGAACCAAGCAACGAACACCCTTGCCCCGTCGTATACGAACAGCCTTGTTCAGACCGAAGCCGCGTCGTCGTTTCTGTCGTTGGCCGCGACCGAAACGGGCCGCAAAGCTTTCCTTGGCGACCCCGAAAAGTTCGATAGCGGCGTCGGGCCGGACTTGACCAATGCCCACATTGCCTTACGCGATGGCGTCGAAACCATCGGCAGGCTTCTGCAAGACCCGACGCGCAATGACGTTCAGCGGCACGAAGTCGCGGGCGTTGTGGCCGCGCGAACCATTGAAGTGTTGGAGAAATCAAAGGCCGCCATCGAACGCAGGGCCGAAGTGCTGTACGGCGATGGCGTAGCGCAGGCCGAGCGCGAATTTGCGCCGCGTGCCAGCCATGCCGCCCTTGAAAGCGAAATCCGAGCGTACATCCGCGAACAGGCGAAGGAGCCGGACGGCCCGGTGAAGGTGCGCGCGGCGATGCTCGAAAGCAAGGACGTTGCCGCCGTTATCTATCACTCGCCCGGCTTCCTTGTGGGCTTGAACGATGCGACCCATTCGAAGCTTCGATTCGAGGCGACGGAACGTTGGGTCCCAGACGCTTACAAGCGCATGACCGACAGCATCGCACTTAGCGAACTTACGCCGAAGTTCATCAAGGCTATCGGCAGTATTCGTGCCAGCTTCTACAATCCGACGCTTGCGGCCAAGGCGAAGCTTCGCGTCCAGATTTGACGATCCCGGCTGCCATCGGGATTCTTTGCCCGGCTTCGGCCGGGTTTTTTGTTGCCTGCAACTGGTTGCAAGCCTTTTAAACTAACGGCAACAAAGAGGGCAGATGATGAATTGCGATTACGCAAACATGGCTATTGCATTCGCTGGCGTGGTAGGTGCGTTTTTGGGGGCGGGTGTCACCTATTGGGCAGCATGGAGGCAGACACCAAAGCCTGATGCACGAATTGACGGGGTAGCCCTCAGGTACATGTCCATTAGCGATGGGGACAATCTTTTCATTGCCACGATCACCAACCACGGAAACGCCGTGACAGAGATTGCCCGCACGGAAGTGCATGCTACGGTTGACGGATTACCTGTTAAGGCAGGCATTGGGGCCATGGACGTTGCCGGGACAATCGCAGCCGGTGCAAGCAAGGAGCTATGGCTAGACGCGACGCTACCCGAACCCATGGGCATGGATGTTCACGATGGCCGCAAGCGCCTACAGGTGACAGTGACCCTACATCCGACAAAGGGCAAGGCGATCCGGTCTAGCTTCGCTTTTTCACGCGACCCCGGCTATGGGTTTGTGCCAAGCGCAACACCCTGAAAGCCTCACGAACCCGCTGCAATCAAGCGCAGCCTCGCGATCAACGGGCTTTTTGTTGTGGGCTTCTATGTGGGTCTGAATGGAGAAATCTACGTAAGCCCTTGATTTTATTAGAATTCTGGCGGAGACGGAGGGATTCGAACCCTCGATGCAGTTTTTGGCCGCATGCTCCCTTAGCAGGGGAGTGCCTTCGACCTCTCGGCCACGTCTCCGGGCTTCGATGACGGGATAACGCCCTTCCTCGATGCCGGCTCGGCCGCGATTGTAACCCAGCAAGTCGCCGCGGGCACCGTCCGCAGGATGCCGCGCGCGCCGTCCGGCGCTCAGGCCGCCGTGTTTCCTGCGGCTGCGATGATCTTGCGCAGCGCCATTTCGAATACTTCCGGCGGCTGCCCGCCCGAGATGAGGTGGGTGTTTTCGACGATGGTGGCGGGGACGGAGCGGATGCCGGCCCGTTGGAAGTGGCGTTCCTGCGCACGCACTTCGTCGGCGTATTCGCCGCTTTCCAGTATCCGGCGTGCTTCGTCTGCATCCAGTCCCGTGGCACCGGCGATGCGCACCAGGATGCCGCGGTCGGCGACGTTCTCGTTGTCCGTGAAGTAGGCGCGGAACAGCGCCTGCTTCAATGCCGGCGCCTGGTCGCGGCCCTGCGAGCCCGCCCAGTGCAGCAGCCGGTGGGCGTCGAAGGTGTTCCAGACGCGGCTGCCGCGGCCGTTGTTGATGACGACACCGAGCGGCGCGGCGCGCTCGCGGATCACCGCGCGGTTGGCTTCGAGCTGCGCCTCGTCGATGCCGTACTTGCGCATCAGGTGCTCGGTCGCATCCTCGCCCTCGAACGGCAGATCCGGGTTGAGCTCGAAGGGCTGCAGGTGGAGGTCTGCCTGCATGCTGCCGTCCAGCCGCGCCAGCGCCTGCCGGAGGCTGGCGAAGCCGATCGCGCACCACGGGCAGGCCACGTCGGAGACGAAGTCGATGCGCAGGCGTGCGGGGATGGTCATCGGTGTTTTGCCGTCGCGAGATCGATCTAGTGTACCGAGCACCGGGCGTGCCTGCACGCCCTCGGGGGGCGCGCCGGCGCGGCAGCGCTGCCGCGCCGGCGCCGGCCCGATCACGCCGTCAGGTCGAACACCAGCACCTCGGCGTCGGCGGCGTTGGCGAGCACGATCCGCCTTTCGTTCTCGAGCAGTGCCGCGTCTCCGGCGTCGAGCCGCCGGCCGTTGACCTCGAGCGTGCCGCGCACCAGGTGCACGTAGCCCTTGCGGCCCGGCGCCAGCGCGAGCTCGGCGGTTTCGGCCCCGTCGAGCAGCCCCGCATGCAGCGACGCGTCGGCGTGGATGGTCACCGAGCCCTGCGCGCCGTCGGGGGACGCCACCAGTCGCAGGCGGCCCCGCTTCTGCGCGTCGGGAATGGTCTTCTGCTCATATCCCGGCGCGATGCCGGTCACGTTCGGCTCGATCCAGATCTGCAGGAAATGGGTGGTCCGGTCTTGCGCGTGGTTGAACTCGCTGTGCATCACGCCGGTCCCGGCACTCATCCGCTGCACGTCGCCGGGAGGAATCGCCACGATGTTGCCCATGCTGTCCTGATGGGCCAGCTCGCCCGAAAGCACGTAGCTGATGATCTCCATGTCGCGGTGGCCGTGCTTGCCGAAGCCGGTGCCCGGCGCGATGCGGTCCTCGTTGATCACGCGCAGGTTGCCCCAGCCCATGTGCGCCGGGTCGTAGTAGCCGGCGAACGAGAACGAGTGGTAGCTCTTCAGCCAGCCGTGGTCCGCATAGCCGCGGTCCTGTGATTTGCGAAGCGTGAGCATGGTCGGATCTCCTTGTCGATGAGTCCGAGTGTGGGGCCGGCGGCGCGGCTTCGGAGTCGTGTGATTTGAAGGCATCATTCGAATTTCCCGAACGAACCGGCTCGATGCCCGCGCCCCGCGATGTCCTGACCCCCGATGCGCTCGCCATGCTGCAGAGCATTGCCAGCGCCGGCAGCTTTGCCGCGGCAGCGCGTGCCGGCAACGTCGCGCCGAGCGCGCTGACGTACCGGGTGCGGCAGATGGAAGATGCGCTCGACGTGCTGCTGTTCGATCGCAGCTCGCGCCAGGCCCGCCTCACCGAGGCGGGTGCCGAGCTGCTGCGCGAGGGCGCGCGGCTGCTGGCCGACGTCGACGCGATCGCCAACCGCGTCAAGCGCGTCGCCACCGGATGGGAGCCGCAGTTCACGATCGCGGTCGACAGCATCATCGACGACGCCACCGTGATGGAGTTGTGCGAGGCGTTCCTCTCGCTGCAGCCGCCGACGCGGGTCAGGCTGCGCGCCGAGACGCTGTCGGGAACGCTGCAGGCGCTGGCTTCCGGCCAGGCGGACCTGGCGCTGGGCGCGGTCGTCGCCGGCGACGCCGCGGCCGGCCTGCAGCGGGAGCCGCTGGGCAGCGTGCGCTTCGTGTTCGCAGTGGCGCCGCATCATCCGCTGGCGAGCGCGCCCGAACCGCTGACCGACGATCTCGTCCGCCGCCATCGGGCGGTGGCGGTCGCCGACTCGGTCCGCTCCGGCGACGGCCTGACGATCGGGCTGCTGCCGGGCCAGGACGTCTTCACGGTCTCGAGCATGCCCGCCAAGGTCGATGCGCAGATCCGGGGGCTGGGCGCAGGCTTCCTGCCGACCTGCCTGGCGCAGCGCTACATCGACGCCGGACGCCTGGTCGTCAGGCGCGTGGAACGGCCGGAGCAGCAGGTTCAGGCCAGCTATGCGTGGCGCGGCAGCGGGCGGCCCGATCAGGGGCGGGCGTTGCAGTGGTGGCTGGCACAGCTGGAGAGCCCGGTCACCCGCGCGGCGTTGCTGGGCGGGCGCCGCGCCGTCTGATTGGACGGCTGCGACCTTCATGCCCCCGCACGCCGTGAATACCCGCTTCGCGACGCTCAAGCGGATCCCCTCCGGTGTCTGGGTCCTGGGGCTGGTCAGCCTGCTGATGGACGTCTCCTCGGAGATGATCCACAGCCTGCTGCCGATGTTCCTGGTGGGTGTGCTCGGGGCCAGCGTGTTCGCCGTCGGGATCATCGAGGGCATCGCCGAGTCCACGGCCCTGGTGGTCAAGGTTTTCTCCGGCGCGCTGAGCGACTACCTGGGCAGGCGCAAGGGGCTGGCGGTGCTCGGCTATGCGCTGGGCGCCTTCACCAAGCCGGCCTTCGCGCTGGCCAACGGGCTCGGGATGGTGGTCGCAGCGCGCTTCGTCGACCGGGTCGGCAAGGGCATCCGCGGTGCGCCGCGCGATGCGCTGCTGGCCGACATTGCGCCGGCCGGCCTGCGCGGCGCATCGTTCGGCCTGCGGCAGTCGCTGGACACGGTGGGCGCCTTCCTCGGCCCGCTGCTGGCGGCCGGGCTGATGCTGCTGTGGGCGAACGACTTCCGGGCGGTGTTCTGGGCGTCGGTCGCTCCGGCGCTGCTGTGCGTGCTGCTGCTCGTGGCCGGGGTGCGCGAGCCGGACGAGCGCCCCGCGCAGGCGGGCGTCAATCCGATCCGCCGCGAGGCGCTGGCGCGCCTGGGCCGCTCCTACTGGTGGGTGGTGGCCCTCGGAGGCGTGTTCACGCTGGCGCGCTTCAGCGAGGCGTTCCTGGTGCTGCGCGCGCAGCAGCGCGGCGTGCCGGTGGCGCTGGTCCCGCTGGTGATGGTGGCGATGAACGCGGTCTACGCGGCGAGCGCCTATCCGTTCGGCAAGCTCGCCGACCGCATGAGCCATGCCCGCCTGCTGGCCGCCGGCATGCTGGTCCTGGTGGCTTCCGACGCGGCGCTTGCCGCCGCGGCGCACTGGGGGCTCGTGCTGCTGGGCGTCGCGCTGTGGGGCCTGCACATGGGCATGACGCAGGGTTTGCTGGCGGCCATGGTGGCCGAGCACGCGCCCGCGCCGCTGCGCGGCACTGCCTTCGGCATCTTCAACCTGGTGTGCGGCGTGGCCATGCTCGTCTCGAGCATGCTGGCAGGATGGCTGTGGGACGCGCTCGGCGCGACCGCCACGTTCGTGGCCGGGGCGATATTCTGCGTGCTGACGCTGCTCGGACTGGCTGCCGGCCGGCAACGGCTGCGCGAGGCACAGCCGTGAGGCGCCATCGCCCGTGATCACCTGAACGCCCACGATCGGCTCACGACCGCTCGACGTCGAGCACGGCTACTCAGTGCGCCGCCATCTCGGGCGTGAACGGCGCGGCCACCGAGGCGTTGATCTTGCAGTCGAGCAGCACCGGTCCGTCGGCGGTCTGCAGCAGGGGCGCGGCGCGGCGCAGGTCGTCGAGCGAGCGGATGGTGGCGGCGCGAAAGCCGAACGCCTCGGCCACCGGCGCATAGTCGACGTCTGGGAAGAGCGCGCGAGCGATCGGCATGCGCTCGAGCTCCAGGTAGTGCCGTTCGGCGCCGTAGGCGCAGTCGTTCATCACCACGACGATCAACGGGATGCCCTCGCGCGCGGCGGTGTCCAGCTCGCTGAGGGTCATCGCGAATCCGCCGTCGCCGATGATCAGCACGGTGGTCTCGCCCGGACGCGCCTTGGCGAAGCCGAGCGCCGTGCCGAAGCCCATGCCCACCGAGAAGAAGTCGCTGGTGTGCTTGAGGTGGTCGGGCCCGCGGGTGCGCAGGTAGGGCAGCACCTGCAGGAAGTTGCCCGAGTCGTAGACCAGGTTGCGATCGGCGGGCAGCAGGCGGTCGAGCTCGAGGGCGAGCGCGCGCGGGTCGACGGTGCGGGCGGTGTGCTCGGGGCGGAATTCGTCCGCCATGTCGAACGCGGCCAGGCGCTGGCGGACGGCGCCGGCATGGAAGGGCTTGTCCTCGGGCGCGCGTGCCGGCACGGCATCGGCCAGTTGCCGGACGACCTCACGCACGTCTCCGACCACGGCCAGGTCGGCCGGACCCCAGCGCCCGATGTGGCTGCGCACCAGGTCGACGTGGATCACCGGCGCCGCATGCGGCAGTGCCTCGCCGCCGCTGGTGGTGCGCTGGTTGAAGCTGGCGCCGAACACCACGACGCAGTCGGCCTGGTCGATCAGTTGCCGGGCGGCCGAGTGCGAGAAGGAACCGATGATGCCCAGGTCCCACGGGTCGCCGCGGAACATGTCCTTGGCCTTGAGCGTGGTGGCGAGCAGCGCGCCGACGCGGTTCGCCAGCGCCGCGATGGCCTCGCGCGCGTTGGCGCGGTGCGCGCCGAGGCCGGATACGAAGAGGGGCCTGCGGCTGCGCGCGAGGAGCGCCGCCGCGGCGGCGATCGACTGCGGGCGCGGTGCCGCCGGGCCCGTCGCGGCGTGCGGCCGTGGCGGCGGCTCGGGCGCCGGGCCGGGCGTGATGTCCGCTCGCTGCACGTCCAGGGGCAGCAGCAAGGCCACCGCCGCGCCGCGTCGGGCTGCCTGCACCGCCTCGGCCAGCACGGCGCGGGCCGTGCCGGGCGAGCGGGCCACGAAGATGCGCAGCCCGGCGGCGCGCAGGACACCTGCCGCGTCGAACGCCTTTCCGTCCGGGCCCGGGGCGTTGGGATCGCCCGCCAGGCTCGCGCCGTCGCCGAAGACGACGAGCACTCTGGAGCCGGTGCGGCCGGCATGGACGGCGCCGTGCAGGCCGTTGGCCGCGGCCGGGCCGCGCCCGATCAGCGCGACGCCCAGCTCGCCGGTGGCCGTCGCGTAGCCTTCGGCCATGGCGATGGCGCCGTTCTCGTGCCGCGCGCCGTGGAAGCCGCCGCCCATGGCGTCGAGCGTGGCGGCCAGCAGCATCGTGTCGTCGCTCATCAGGCCGAAGACCGGAGCGCCCAGCGCGGCGATGTCCTCGGCCAGCGCCTGGTAGACCGGTATCCGGGCGCCCGGGTCGTGCCGCGCCGATGCGGGCAGGATGTTCTCCGACATGTCCATCTACGCCTCCTTCGAAGGGCGGCAGTTTTAGAAATATCTAGAATATATCTTCATGAATTCCCGCAATGCCAGCAGGCATCGCCGCCGCACCGGCATGGGCCCGCTCGCGCTGCCCGGCACCGGCCCGACGGCGAACTTGCTATCGTTCGGCGGGGCGTCGGACCCGACGCCGACTCTCCCGGCGCCTGCGCCGCCCATGCCGCCTTCATGAAGACCCTGACCCCGCGCCACGCCCTGTGGCTTTCCGTTTCCGCCGCCCTGGCGACGATCGCGATGAAGGCAGGCGCCTGGAAGCTCACCGGATCGGTGGGCTACCTCTCGGATGCGCTGGAGTCGCTGGTCAACCTGGTCGGGGCGACCTTCGCCCTGTGGATGGTCTCGCTGGCGCGCGCACCCGCCGACGACAGCCACCCCTACGGGCACGGCAAGGCCGAGTACTTCTCGGCGGCCTTGGAGGGCACGCTGATCTTCCTCGCCGCCCTGGCGATCATCGTCGCGGCTGCCGAACGCCTGCTGCACCCGCGCGAGCTCGGCCACCTCGGGCCCGGCACGGCCCTGTCGGTGATGGCGAGCCTGGTGAACTACGGTGTGGCCAGGGTGCTGTTCCGGGTCGGGCGCGTGCATCGCTCGCTGGCCCTGGAGGCCGATGCGCGCCACCTGATGACCGACGTCTGGACCACCGCCGGCGTGGTGATCGGGGTCGGCCTGGCCAATGCCAGCGGCTGGGGCTGGCTCGATCCGCTGGTGGCTGCGGCAGTCGCGCTGAACATCCTGCGCGAAGGCTGGCACCTGATGCGGCGCTCGGTGGACGGGTTGATGGACCGCGCGCTCGAGCCGCAGCGCATCGCCGAGATCGAAGCCGCGCTGCGCCCGTTCGCGCAGGAGGGATGCACCTTCGCGAACCTGCGCACCCGTGCGGCGGGCGCCATGCAGTTCGCGCACGTCGACCTGCGCGTGCCGGGACACTGGAGCGTCGCGCACGCCCACGACCTGGCCGATGCGGTGGAGGCGGCGGTGGCCCGCACCGGGACCACGCTCAGCACGCACGTCGAGCCGATGGAGGCGCCGTCGGACGTGCCGCCCGGCGAGACTTGATGGAGCGCGGCGATCGTATTAAGCTAGTAACAACTTACTTGCAAAAAGGATGAAACAAGAATGGCGGGTACGACGTCGATCGCTGCCGGCGAACCGGCCGCCGTCGAGCGGGGCCGGCCCGATGCACTCGATTCCCTGGCGCACGCCGCGCTGGCGCGCGTCACCGGCGGGCTGTCGCCGGCTGCCGGCCTGCTCGCCTGGTACGACTGGGCGATCCACCTGGCGACATCGCCGGGCAAGCAGCGCAGCCTGCTCGACAAGGCGCTGCGTCAGCAGCAGCGCTTGGCGCAGTACGCGCTGCGCGCGGCGGTGATGCCCGACTGCCCTGCCTGCATCGAGCCGCTGGCACAGGACCGCCGCTTCGCCGATCCCGCATGGCAGCGGTGGCCGTTCAACGTCGTCCACCAGGCCTTCCTGCTCCAGCAGCAGTGGTGGCACAACGCCACCACCGGCGTGCGCGGCGTCTCGCGCCATCACGAGGACCTCGTCACCTTCGGCGGGCGCCAGCTGCTCGACATGTGGTCGCCGGCCAACTTCCCGTGGACCAATCCCGAGGTGCTGGATGCGATCGCCGCCAGCGGCGGCGCCAGCCTGTGGCGCGGCGCGCTGAACTTCGCCGAGGATCTCCGGCGCACCCTGCTCGACGAGACCCCGACCGGCACCGACGGATTCGAGGTCGGCAGGAACCTGGCCACGACGCCGGGCAAGGTCGTCTACCGCAACCGGCTGATCGAGCTGATCCAGTACGCGCCGGCCACGCCCGAGGTGCATGCCGAGCCGGTGCTGATCGTGCCGTCGTGGATCATGAAGTACTACATCCTCGACCTGTCGCCGCACGACTCGATGGTGAAGTACCTCGTCGGGCAGGGCCACACGGTCTTCATCGTGTCCTGGAAGAACCCGGGGCGGGCCGAACGCGACCTCGGCATGGACGACTATCTCCGGCTCGGCGTCATGGATGCGCTCGATGCGGTGACGTCGATCGTGCCGGGCCGCAAGGTGGATGCGGTCGGCTACTGCCTGGGCGGCACGCTGCTCGCCATCGCGGCGGCGGCCATGGCGCGCGACGGCGACGAGCGCCTGCACGGCATGACGCTGATGGCCGCGGAGACCGACTTCCGCGAGTCGGGCGAGCTGTCGCTGTTCATCGACGAAAGTCAGCTCGCGTGGCTCGAAGCGATCATGTGGGACCAGGGCTACCTCGAGGGCCGGCAGATGGCCGGCGCGTTCCAGCTGCTGAATTCGCGCGACCTGGTGTGGTCGCGGCGGGTGCGCGAATACCTGCTCGGCGAGCGGGAGACCTTCAACGACCTGATGGCCTGGAACGCCGACACCACGCGCATGCCGTTTCGCATGCACAGCGAGTACCTCCGGCGCCTGTACCTCGGCAACGACCTGGCCGAGGGGCGCTACCGCGTCGACGGCCGCCCGGTGGTGCTGGCCGACATCCGGGTGCCGATCTTCGCCATCGGCACGGTGCGCGACCACGTGGCGCCCTGGCAGTCGGTCTACAAGATCCACCTGCTCAGCGATACCGAGGTGAGCTTCGTGCTCACCAGCGGCGGACACAACGCGGGTGTGGTGAGCGAGCCGGGCCACCCCGGGCGCAGCTTCCAGGTGGGCACGCGTGCCGCGGGCGAGCGCTACGTGGACCCGCAGCGCTGGCGCGCCGACATGCCGGTGCGCGAGGGATCGTGGTGGCCTGCCTGGCAGGACTGGCTGGCGCGGCGCTCCTCGGGACGCATGGCGCCGCCGCCCATGGGCGGCGCGCAAGGGGCCTACGCGCCCATCGCCGATGCGCCCGGCACCTATGCGAGGGAAAGATAGCCATGGCGGCGAGACGGGATGCGTGGATGATGGTCGTGGCCGTGCTGGCCATCGTGTTCGGCGTGGCGACGATCCGTGCCGGCGGCTCGGTGCTGTTCGGCAGCGAGGAGGCGCGCCGCGCGGCCGGAGCCTACGTGGGCTTCGTCGTCTGGTTCAATTTCCTCGCCGGCTTCGCATACGTCGCGGCAGGCATCGGCCTGTGGCTGCGCCGGCGCTGGGGCTTCGTCCTCGCGGCCGCCCTGGCCATTGCGACGCTCGTGGTGTTCGCCGCCTTCGGCCTTCACGTCGCCTCGGGCGGCGCCTGGGAGCCGCGCACCGTCGGGGCACTGACCTTGCGCACGGTGGTGTGGGCGGTCATCGCCGCGATCGCGTGGCGTCGGCTCGGGCGCACGGCCTGAGCCGGCGGGATGTGCGCCTCGCGCGTCGCGCGCCCGCCGCGCAGTCGGGCACGGAACTGCAGCCGGGCGCGGAACTTTTCTCGCGGTCGTTCGTTCGAATCGGCGTGTGGAGTGCCAGCCGCAGCGGGTCGTGTCCGCATTGAACGAGGGCGACACGCCGCTGGCGGCGCGCGCCGGCCGGGGTGACCGGCAGGCGTTCACGGCGCTGGTCAGGCGTCACCAGGACGGCGTGTTCCGCTTCCTGCTGCGCATGACCGGCTCGCGCGACGAGGCGATGGACCTGACCCAGGATACGTTCATGAAGGCCTGGCAAGCGCTGCCGCAATGGCAGCCGCAGGCGCAGTTCCGCACCTGGCTGCTGCAGATCGCGCGCAACGGAGCGCTCGATGCGTTGCGGCGCAAGAGCGTGGTGGCGTTCGAGGCGCTCGACGAGGATGCGGTGATCGTCGATCACGGCCCCACGCCGGAGGAGCGCCTGCACACGCGCCAGCGCTTCGGCCAGCTCGAGGAGGCGCTGCGCCGGCTCGTGCCGGAGCATCGCGAAGTGCTGCTGCTGCGCGAAGTGGAGGGCCTGTCGTATGCGCAGATCGCCGCCACGTTGCGCATCGAGGAAGGAACCGTCAAGTCGCGCATCGCGCGGGCACGCTCCGCCCTGCTGGCGGCGACCCGGCGTGCGACCGGAGGGATCGGCGATGAATGAACCGTGCCCGAAGACGATCGCCCTGTCGGCACGTCTCGACGATGAGCTCGCGCCGCACGAACGCGCGCGCCTCGATGCGCACGTGGCCGGCTGCCCGGTGTGCGCGGCGATGCTGGCCGACCTCGGCAGGCTGAGCAGCCACCTGCGCAACCTGCCCGAAGAGACGCTCGGCTACGACCTGGCGGAGGTGCTGCGCGCGCGGCTCGAGGGCGCCCCGGCGCCGCGGGCAACTCGCCGGCGTGTGCCGCGCCGGTTCGGATGGCTGCCCCTCGGGGCCGGGGCGGCCGCCTCCCTCGCGCTGGGCTCGGCGCTGGGCCTGGCGGCGACAGGGGGAGCCGGCGTGGCCGCGGCGCCGCAGGTGGCTGTCATGTCGGTCTTTGCGCCGGTCGCCCCGGGTGGGCTGTGCGTCGAGCCGCGCACCTGCCCCTGGCAGCGCCCCGCGTTCCGGGGCTCGTCGCGATGAAGACCTCCGCGCTGCGCATTGCCCTCGCGCTTTCGGTGCTGGTCAACCTGGGCGTGGTCGGGGCGCTGGGCTATCGCGCGATCCAGCAGCGCACGCCGCCGTCGCTGGTCAGGCAGCTGGGGCTGGACGCGGCGCAATTGCAGCGCTGGCGCGAACTGGAATCCGGTTTCCTGGCCCGACTCGACGCCGAATCGCAGGAGATCGAGCGCCGGCGCAACCGCCTGGTCGATCTCATCTTTGCCTCGTCGCCCGACGAGCGGGCGATCGAGGCCGAGCGCGCCGCCATCGCGCAGCTGCAGGAGCGCCAGCAGCGACTGGTCATCGAGCAGTTGCAGCGCGAGAGCGCTATGCTCGATGCCGCGCAGCGCGAGCGGCTCGCGCAGGTGCTCAAGAGCCAGCCGGCAGCCGCATCGGGCTTCGAGCAGCTGCATCGCGATTGAGGGAACCTTCCCTGCCGCGCCGCGTTCAAGGGAGTAGGGACGGTGCATGGGACGCCGTCGCGATTCACCTCATACGGAGATGACACCATGACCCGGAAATTCCTCGCAACGCTCGTGGCCGGTGCCTTCGCGGTGGCCGCCGGCGGCCTCTCGTCGGCAGCGCACGCGGCGGGTGGGCACGATCACGACCCGCATGGCGCGGCGCACGCGCTGAAGCTGAACGCGGGCAAGAAGTGGGCGACCGACGAAGCGCTGCGCGAAGGCATGACGAAGATCCGCGATGCGGTCGACGCGGATCTGTCCGCCATCCATCGCGGCAAGCTCTCGAGCGCACAGTACGATGCGCTCGGCGCGCGGATCGAGACGCAGGTGGGCTACATCGTGAGCCACTGCAAGCTCGATCCGCAAGCCGACGAAGCGCTGCACGTGATCCTCGCCGACCTGGGCGCAGGCAACGAGGTGTTGCGCGGACAGAAGCCCGGCGTCAGGCGCAGCGCCGGCGTGGTCAAGGTGGTGCAGGCGCTCGATCGCTACGCAGAATACTTCGAGCATCCGGGCTGGAAGGCTCCGAAGGCCGCTCACTGAAGAGTGCCTGCGAGGGCCGGCGCCGCCCCGCCGCCGCACTACGCGGGTGCGGCTTGCGGGTGCGGAGGCGATCGTAGGGTGGGCCCTAGTCGGCGGTGCCGACGATCACGCTCGATGCCTTGAACAGGGCGGTGACCGCCTTGCCGGCCTTCAGCTCGAGGTTCTTCACGCTTCCGTTGGTGATGATCGCCGCGATCGCGCCGCCGCCGGGCAGGTCGATGACCACCTCGCTGTTGACCGCGCCGGGCTCGATGCGCGACACCTTGCCGGTGAAGCGGTTGCGCGTGGACAGCTTCGCCTTGTCGGCATCGACGGCCAGGATCACCGAGGACGCCTTGATCAGCGCGAAGGCCTCGCGTCCCGCCTTCAGGCCGAGGTTCTCGACGCTGCCGTGAGTGACGACGGCGACGATGCGTTGGCCGCCGGCGATCTCGATCACGACCTCGTCGTTGACCGCGCCGCGCTCCACGGCAGCGACCTTGCCGGCGAACTGGTTGCGTGCACTGGTTTTCATGAGGTTCAGCCTCCTGAGCAGTTGGATCTCGTCGGGCATGCCGTGCGCGTACTTCGACAGCAGGTCGAGGAAGCGCCGGTGCTCGGTCTCGATCACGTGGAAGTTCTCGATCAGGCGCTCGCCGCGCGTGGTCAGCCGCGTGGAGCCACCCCCCTTGCCGCCGGTGACGCGCGAGACCAGCGGCTCGCCGGCCAGGTTGTTCATCGTGTCGACGGCGTCCCAGGCGGCCTTGTAGCTGAGCCCGATCCTGCGCGCGGCCTGCGTGATCGAGCCTTCGTCACGGATGGCTTCGAGCAGGGCGATGCGCCCGGGGCCGCCGAAGTTGCGGTCGCCGGCACTGAGCCACAACAGGCCCCGTACCTCGAGCGGATGCGTCATGCCTATCCCTGTGCCGGCGCGGGGAGCGCCGCACGGGGATTGTCTCACGGCAGGATTCAGGCTGCCGCCAGCCCTGCGTGTCCGGCGGCGGCGCCGGTGCGGTCGCCGTCGCGCGTGACGCGCCCCTGGCGGATCTCGATCACGTCGTCACCGAAGCGCTCGACGTCGGCCGGGTCGTGCGTGACCAGCACCATGGGAATGGCGAGACGCTTCTGCAGCGCATCGAGCTCGTCGCGCAGCCGCGTGCGCAGGTCGGGGTCGAGGGCCGCGAACGGCTCGTCGAGCAGCAGGGCGCGCGGCTTGCGCACCAGCGCCCTGGCCAGCGCGGTGCGCTGGCGCTGGCCGCCCGAGAGCTGTGCCGGGTACTGGCCGGCCAGCTCGCCGATGCCCAGCGCCGCCAGCCAGTGCTCGGCCTGCGGTTCGCGGCGCCACGGCAGGGGGTTGATCAGCGACCGGGTGAGCCCGAAGTTGACGTTCTGGCGCACCGTCAGGTGCGGAAACAGCGCGTAGTCCTGGAACAGGTAGCCCACCTCGCGCTCGCGGGCGCTGACGTCGATGCCGCGGGCGCTGTCGAACAGGCACCGCCCGGCCAGCGTGATGCATCCGCTGTCCGGCCGCAGCAGGCCGGCGATGGCCTGCAGGGTGAGGCTCTTGCCCGAGCCCGACGGCCCGTGGATGACCAGCCGGCCGGCCGCCGTCCTGAAGCGCACCTGCAGCTCGAAGTGCCGGTCGCGCGAGCGCAGCGACTTGGCGAAGTCGACCGCCAGCGTCGCATCGGCGACCTCTGCCCCGGAAGGGCGTGCGGACGTCGAGGAGCCCATGGGAGAGGCAGTCACGGCGCGGGCGCCCTCAGCCGGCGGTGCGCGGCGGCGACAGCCGCCCGACCGTCACCAGCACCACGACGCAGGTGATCGAGACGATGATCACCAGCAGGTTGGCGGTGTCGTCCTGGCCTGCCTGCACGGCCTCGTAGACGGCGATCGACAGGGTCTGGGTGCGCCCCGGGATGCTGCCCGCGACCATGAGGGTGGCGCCGAACTCGCCCAGCGCGCGCGCGAAGGCCAGCAGCACGCCGGCCAGGATGCCGCGCCAGGCCAGCGGCAGGGTGACCCGGAAGAACACCGCCAGCTCCGAGCTGCCGAGCACGCGCGCGGCCTTCTCGAGCTGCGGATCGACCGACTCGAACGCCGTGCGCGCCGACTTGAAGACCAGCGGAAAGGCGACGATGGTGGCGGCGATGATCGCGCCGGTCAGCGTGAAGATCAGCTGGATGCCGAAGTGCTCGTAGAGCCATGCGCCGATCGGCCCCTTGCGGCCGATGAGGACCAGTAGGTAGTAGCCGAGCACCGTGGGGGGCATCACCATCGGCAGGGTCAGCATCGCGTCGATCAGGTCGCGGCCGGGGAATTTCAGCCGCGCCAGCGCGAAGCCGATGGCGATGCCCAGGAGCAGGTCGAGCAGGGTGGCCCATCCGGCGACCTTCAGCGACAGGCTGAGCGGGATCCACGCGTGCTCCACGGGTGTTTCAGGGCTTGGAGAACCCGTAGCGGGCGAGCACTGCCTGCGCCTGCGCGCCGCTGACCCAGTCGACGAAGGCCTTGGCCATGGCCGAGTGCGTCGAGGCGGCGATCGGGGCGATCGGGTACGTCACCGGCTCCTCCAGCGGCACCGTGAGGACCACATCGACCTTGTCCTTCATGATCGCGGCGTCCGTGGAGTAGACGAAGCCCGCCTCGACCTCGGAGCGCGCCACGTAGTCGAGCACCTGGCGCACGCTCTGCGCGTTGATCAGCTTCGGCTCGAGCGGGCCCCACAGGCCGGCCTTGGTGAGCGCCGCCTGGGTGTAGCGGCCCACCGGCACGCTGGCCGGATTGCCGACCGCGACGCGCTTGTAGGCCGGCTGCGCGAGGTCGCCGATCGCCGCGGGCCTGGCCGAGCCCTTCGGCACGATCAGCACCAGCGTGTTGGCGGCGAAGTTGCGGCGCTCCGCCACCACGATCAGCCCCTGGGACTGCGCCCGGTCCATGGTAGCCAGGTCGGCCGAGGCGAAGACGTCGACCGGTGCGCCCTTGGCGATCTGCTGCAGCAGCGTTCCCGAGGCCGCGAAGTTGAACTGGATCTTGGCTCCGGCGTGGGCGGCCTCGAACCCGGTGGCGATCTCCTTGAAGGCGTCGGTGAGGCTGGCGGCTGCCGAGACGATCAGGTCTTCGGCATGGGCCGGCGCAATGCCGGCCAGCACGAACAGCAATGATGCGAACAAACGGGCGGATAGGCGGCGCATGGTCGATCCCGGTCGAAAAAATCGTAATATACATCGATATATAACCAGTGCGCCCGCACGCCGGCGGCTTTCCGCGCCTTGGGGCAGCCCTGGCGAAGGGGGCATCGGCGCGTAGCCGCTTCGCGCCTGTATGATGGACCGGTGGCAACGACGAGGGCCGCAATGAGCTTGCTCCGGAATCTCGGCAGGCGGTTGCGAGCCGTGGTCTGGCTCGCGCTGCTGGCCGTCGGATCGGCGATCACCGTGGTCGGGCACGGTGCGGACCCGGCGTCGGGCACGGCGCTCGTGCTGGACATCGACGGCGCCATCGGCCCGGCCGGCGCCGATTACGTCGTGCGCGGCATCGCGCGTGCCGCCGCGCGCGGCAATGCAGCGGTGGTACTGCGCATCGACACCCCGGGCGGGCTCGATACCTCCATGCGCGCGATCGTGCGCGCCATCCTCGCCTCGCCGGTCCCGGTGCTCGGCTTCGTCGCGCCCAGCGGCGCGCGGGCGGCCAGCGCCGGCACCTACATCCTCTACGCCTGCCACGTCGCGGCCATGGCGCCCGGCACCAACCTCGGCGCGGCCACGCCGATATCGATCGGCGGCGGTGGGCTGCCCCTGCCCGGCGGCGGCGGCGATCGCGACCGTGCGCCGGGCGAAGGCGCGGGCGGCAGCGGCGCGAGCAAGGACGGAGCGTCCGGGGGCGCATCGGGAAAGGGCGGCGCGAAGGACGATGGCGCCGCACCGCCGCAGCGCCCCGCTTCCACCGAGGAGAGCAAGGCGATCAACGACGCGGTGGCCTACATCCGTTCGCTGGCGCAGCTGCGCGGGCGCAATGCCGAGTGGGCCGAGTCGGCGGTGCGCACGGCTGCCAGCCTCTCGGCCGAGGAGGCGAAGGCGCGCGAGGTGATCGACTTCGTCGCGCGCGACCTCCCCGACCTGCTCGCGCAGGCGCAGGGCAGGGTGGTCGACGTGAGCGGGCACCAGGTCACCCTCGAGACGCGCGGCCTCACCGTGCAGACGGCCGAGCCCGACTGGCGCACCCGCCTGCTGGCGACCATCACCAACCCGAGCCTGGCGCTGATCCTGCTGACCATCGGCTTCTACGGCCTGATCTTCGAGTTCATCCACCCGGGCTCCTTCTATCCCGGCACGATCGGCGCGATCTGCCTGCTGGTCGGCCTGTACGCGCTCTCCGTGCTGCCGGTGAACTACGCCGGGCTGGCGCTGATCGTGCTCGGCCTGGCCCTGATGCTCGGCGAGGCGTTCACGCCCTCGGCCGGCGTGCTGGGCATCGGCGGGGCGATCTCGTTCATCCTCGGGGCGACCATCCTGGTGGACACCGAGGCGCCAGGGTTCGCGGTGTCGTGGTCGGTGATCGGCGGAGTGGTGGCGGCGAGCCTCGGGTTCTCGCTGCTGGTGCTGCGGCTGGCCTGGCGCTCGCGCCGCCGCCCGGTCGTGGCCGGCCAGGAAGCGATCATCGGGCAGGCTGGCACAGTGCTCGACTGGGCGGGCGGCCAGGGCCGGGTGCTGGTGCTCGGCGAGCGCTGGCAGGCCGAATCCGCGGCCCCGCTGGCGCCCGGCGAGCGGGTGCGGGTGACGGCGCGCCGCGGGTTGGTGCTCGAGGTGCGCCGCGAGCCCGCCGAAGGCGCGTGAACGAGGAGGGCGAGACGATGTTCGACCTGGTGTTCTATCTGCCGATCGTCGTGATCGCCGCGGCCCTGGTGGCCACCGCGATCCGCATCCTGCGCGAGTACGAGCGCGGCGTGGTGTTCACGCTCGGGCGCTTCACCGGCGTGAAGGGGCCGGGGCTGATCCTGCTGATTCCCTACGTGCAGCAGATGGTGCGGGTCGACCTGCGCACGCTGGTGCTGGATGTGCCCACGCAGGACGTGATCTCGCGCGACAACGTCTCGGTGAAGGTCAACGCGGTGATCTACTTCCACGTGGTCGATGCCGAGAAGTCGGTGATCCAGGTGGAGAACTTCCGCCAGGCCACCAGCGAGCTGGCCCAGACCACGCTGCGCTCGGTGCTCGGCAAGCACGAGCTGGACGAGATGCTCTCGGAGCGCGATCGCCTGAACAACGCGATCCAGGAGATCCTCGATGCCCAGACCGACGGCTGGGGGATCAAGGTGTCGATCGTCGAGATCAAGCGCGTCGACCTCGACGAGAGCATGATCCGCGTGATCGCGCGCCAGGCCGAGGCCGAGCGCGAGCGCCGCGCCAAGGTGATCAGCGCCGAGGGCGAGGAGCAGGCGGCGCGCAAGCTGCGCGATGCCGCCGAGATCCTCGCCAGCCGCCCGGAGTCGATGCAGCTGCGCTACCTGCACACGCTCAATGCGATCGGCGGGCAGGGCAGCTCGACCATCGTCTTCCCGTTCCCGATCGAGTTCGGCCAGCTGCTGGCCGGCCTGCAGGCAGCCCGGGCGCCGGACCGCGACGCATGACGGCGCCTCCGCTCACAAGATCCGGTCGCGGTGGCCGAACGCCACCGAGTTGTCGACGAAGTAGAGGCTGTCGGGCACGACCCTGTACCAGCGTATGCGGGCCAGCGCCGCGGCGATCGCCTGCGGGACCCGTGTCGCGCCGCCGATGAAGGGATATTTGGCGCCGTACAGGCGCTGCGCGTGGCGGGCCTCCTCGCCGGTGATCTCGCCGGCCAGGCCGGCGAGCTGCACGCCCTTGATCCGCGCCCAGTCGCTCTGGTCTTCCTGGATGGTCGCGGCGACGCGGGGGCTGCGCGCCAGCTGCGTCGCGTGCAGGCTGCCGGGCGCCGAGAGGAAGTACAGCGTGAAGTCGTCGCCGCTGGCATAGAACACCGCTGCCGCCCAGGGACCGTCCTCGCCCTGCGTGGCAAGGGTCATCACGCTATGCCCGCGCAGGTAGTCGAGGACGCGTTCGCGCAGCGCCGGCGGCATCGGATCAGGGCCTGTTCACGCGGGGGCGATCGTGATGTCTAGCCCGCCACCGTCGGGCGGCCGGCCGTGGCGGCCGGCGCCGGCTCGGCGCGTGCCTCGGGGCCATCGTGCAGGCGCTTGAGCCGGTAGGCCAGCTGCGGGCGGGTGAGGCCGAGCATGCGCGCCGCCGAGGAGAGGTTGCCGCGCGCCTTGTCGACCGCGGTCTCGAGCAGCATCGCCTCGACCTGGTCGAGGGTCATCACGCCGTTGAAGACCGCCTCGCACAGCTCCTTGCCGGTCTCCCAGCGGTTGACGTCGAGCCCGCCGTTGACGTCGAGCCCGAACTCGCGCGCGTGCTCGTCCGTGCGCGACGGAAAGAGATGGTTCACCTCGATGCGGGTGCCGCTGGGGGCCAGGATCACGCCGCGCTCGACCAGGTTCTGCAGCTCGCGGATGTTGCCGGGCCAGGCGTAGCCGAGCAGCGCGCGCTTGGCCTTGTCGGTGAAGCCGCGCAGCTTCTTGCCGTGGATGGCGCAGTGCTTCTCGAGGAAGCGCTTGGCCAGCAGCGCGATGTCCTCCTTGCGCTCGCGCAGCGGCGGGATCTCGATCTGCCACGCGTTGAGCCGGTAGTACAGGTCGGAGCGGAAACGCCCGTTCTTCACCTGCTCGGCCAGGTTGGCGTTGGTGGCGGCCACCAGGCGCACGTCGATGCGGCGCGCCTTCTGGTCGCCCAGCCGCTCCACCTCGCCCTCCTGGAGCACGCGCAGCAGCTTGCTCTGCGCGGGCAGCGGCAGGTCCCCGATCTCGTCGAGGAACAGCGTTCCGCGGTCGGCGCGCTCGAAGCGGCCCGGGCGCGAGACCTGGGCGCCGGTGTAGGCCCCTTTCTCGACGCCGAACAGCTCCGATTCGACCAGGTCGTGCGGGATCGCCGCGCAGTTGACCGCCACGAACGGGCGCGCCGCGCGCGGCCCCATCTCGTGCAGGGCGCGCGCGAACAGCTCCTTGCCGACGCCGGTCTCGCCCAGCAGCAGCACCGCGATACGCGTGCCTGCCGCCTGCCGCAGCAGCTCGTAGGCGGCGCGAAAGCCGGGCGAGTTGCCGGTCATGTCGGCCGGCAGCTTCTCCTTGTCGCCGATCGTCGAGCGCAGCTGCGTCACCTGGGTCTGCAGGTCGAACAGCTGCTCGGCGATCGATTCGCGGCTGAAGAAATGCTTGTGCTCGTCGGCGTCGGGCCATTCCTCGATCGGCTTGCCGATGATGCGGCAGTTGTTGTCGCCCATGCCGACGCACTCGACCTCCTTGTAGAGGATGGGCCGGCCCATGAAGGCGGAGGTGTAGCCGCAGGCGTAGCCGATCTGCGTCCAGCACACCGGCTCGGAATGGGTGCCGTAGAAGTGGCGGTGCCACTGGCCTTCCCAGGAGTGCTCCCAGATGAACTCGCCGTAGAAGCGCCCGCTGGCGCGCACCACCTCGATCCTGACCGGCACCACGCGCACGATGCCCTCGAGCGTGTGCAGACGCGGCCCGGCCATGAACGCCTCGATGTCGTCCAGCCCCTCGGCGCGCGCGCGCGCCAGCTCGGCATCGCGCACGCCCGAGGCGTAGCCCATGCGGGTGAGCAGCCCCTGCGCGCGCTCCATGCCGAGCGTGTCGATGAGCTCCTTGCGCAGGCAGGCCTGGGCCTCGGCGTGCACCAGCAGCATGCGGTGCTCGTGCAGCCAGATCTGTCCGGTATCGGCGCAGAAGCGGACCTGCGCGCGCAGGTCGTCGCTGTCGGCGTGGTCGTAGGCACGGAGCTGGGTCATCGCCTCGTCGTCCGCTCGCCGTAAAGGATTCACTTCTAGGCGCCGCGATCGGCGCTCGCCTTGATCGGCATCAACCAATCGTCGGCGATGCGTCGCGCGTTCGCGGCGGGCGGCGCATCGACCGTCGGCCGCCGCTGCGGCGACCGTTGATCAAATGATCAATTCGAGCGGCCGGCGCGCCGCGGTTTTGACCAAAGGATCAACGGTTGTCCGGCGCCCTCCGCAGCCGCCGGGCGCAGGCGCGCCGAGCCGGCGCGGCCGCGCGAGGAGTACGCCGTAATCGCTCGCGAGCCTTGTCCGGCGCGGGTATCGCGCCTTGCGGGCGCGGCGGCGAAGGCGTCGATGCTGCTGTGCGCAATGAGCGGGTGGCACGCCCGTTGCATTGCATAGGACACGAGCGCCGGTCGCGAAGAACGTCCGGGCCGGTTGCAGACATCCATCGATCAGGGGAGCGGGCAAGCGATGAAATTTCCAGTGCCGCACGACGTCAAGGCGAAAACGATACCGGGCACCGAAGGCTGGGAGCGGATGTATCCGTACCAGTACCAGTTCGTCACCGACGACGCCGCACGCAATCAGTACGAGAAGGACACCTTCTGGTTCTACGACGGCCTGCATTATCCGGAGCCCCTGTATCCGTTCGACACGATCTGGGACGAGGCCTGGTACCTGGCGCTGTCGCAGTTCAACAACCGCATCTTCATGGTGCCGCCGGTGCGCGGGGTCGATCACCGGATCATCAACGGCTACGTCTATGTCTCGCCGGTGCCGGTGAAGGACCCGGAGGAGATCGGCAGGCGGGTGCCGAACTTCATGGAGCGCGCCGGCTACTACTACAAGAACTGGGACGAGCTCGAGGCGAGATGGAAGGTGAAGATGGAGGCCACCATCCGCGAGCTCGAGGCGCTGAAGATCCCGCGCCTGGCCGAGATGGAGGACATCTCGGTGGTGACCGATGCCATCGGCGAGTCCAACGGCTATCACCTGCTCAAGAACTACGACGACCTGATCAACCTGGGCATCAAGTGCTGGCAGTACCACTTCGAGTTCCTCAACCTCGGGTACGCCGCCTACGTGTTCTTCCTCGATTTCGTCCAGAAGCTGTTCCCGAGCATCCCGACCCAGCGCGTCACGCAGATGATCTCGGGCATCGACGTGATGATGTACCAGCCCGACGAAGAGCTGAAGAAGCTCGCGCGCCGCGCGATCGAGCTGGGCGTGGACGAGGCGGTGACCTTCAGCCCCGAGTGGGCCGACGTGGAGGCGGCGCTCAAGAAGCTGCCCGCCGGCGTGGAGTGGCTGAAGTCGCTCGACCTGGCGCGCGAGCCGTGGTTCAACGTCTCCACCGGCACCGGCTGGTTCCACCACGACCGCTCGTGGAACGACCAGATGAACGTGCCGCTGTCGGGCATCGCCACCTACATCGGCAAGCTGCGCAAGGGCCAGAGCATCGACCGCCCCACCGAGAAGGTGCGCGCCGAGCGCGACCGCATCACGGCCGAGTACCGCGACCTGATCGAGAAGGAGGAGGACCGCAAGCAGTTCGACGAGCTGCTCGGCTGCGCCAAGACCGTGTTCCCCTACGTCGAGAACCACCTGTTCTATGTCGAGCACTGGTTCCACTCGGTGTTCTGGAACAAGATGCGCGAGGTCGCCGCGATCATGAAGGAGCACGGCGTCATCGAGGACATCGAGGACGTCTGGCTGATGCGCCGCGACGAGATCAAGACGGCGCTGTGGGACATCGTCACCGCCTGGGCCACCGGGGTCACCCCGCGCGGCACCGCCACCTGGCCCAAGGAGATCGGCTGGCGCAAGGGCGTGATGCAGAAATTCAAGGAATGGAACGCGCCGCCGGCCATCGGCACGGCACCCGAGGTGATCCAGGAGCCGTTCACCATCGTGCTGTGGGGCGTGACCAACAAGTCGCTCGCCGACTGGGCCTCGGTGCAGGAGGTCAGCGACCCCGACAGCATCACCGAGCTCAAGGGCTTCGCCGGCAGCCCGGGCGTGGTCGAGGGCAAGGCGCGCGTGTGCCGCACGGTGAGCGAGGTCGGCACCCTGCAGGAAGGCGAGATCCTGGTGGCACCGACCACCTCGCCCTCGTGGGCACCGGCCTTCGCCAAGATCGGCGCCTGCGTGACCGACGTGGGCGGCGTGATGAGCCACGCGGCGATCGTCTGCCGCGAGTACGGGATGCCGGCGGTGGTCGGCACCGGACACGCGACGAAGATCATCAAGACCGGCATGCGGGTGCGCGTCGACGGCTCGACGGGCGCGATCACCATCACGCGCTGAGAGGTGGACATGGGCAATTTGGCGGAAGCGATCGGCAAGGCGTCGGCCGGCACGGTTGGCGCCGGCATGCCGCTGCTGTGCTGGTTCGAAGATTGCCTGAAGGAGTCGCTGCCGCTGGTGGGCGGCAAGTGCGCCTCGCTGGGTGAGCTGATCCACGCCGGGGTACGCGTGCCGCCGGGCTTCGCCCTGACCACCGAGGGCTACCGGCGCTTCATGGCCGGGGCCAGCCTCGATCGCGAGGTGGCTGCGCTGCTGGCCGGCATCGAGGTCGCCGACCTCGATGCCCTCGAGGCTGCCAGCGAGCGCATCCGCTCGAGGATCGAGGCGCAGCCCTTCCCGACCGAGCTGGAGGACCTGGTCGCGGAGGGCTACCGCAAGCTGGGCGTGCGCTGCTGCATGCCGGCGGTGCCGGTGGCGGTGCGCTCGAGCGCCACCGCCGAGGACCTGCCCGACGCCAGCTTCGCCGGCCAGCAAGACACCTACCTGTGGATCCGCGGCATCGACGAGGTGCTCGCGCACGTGCGCCGCTGCATCTCCAGCCTGTACACCGGGCGTGCGATCGCCTACCGGGCGAAGAACGGCTATGCCGAGCACGACGTGGCGATCGCCGTCGGCGTGCAGAAGATGGCCAACTCCTACACCGCCGGCGTGATGTTCACCATCCATCCGGCCAACGGCGACCGCTCGGTGATCGTGATCGATTCGAACTTCGGCTTCGGCGAATCGGTGGTCTCGGGCCAGGTCACTCCCGATCACTTCGTGGTCAACAAGATCACCCTCGACATCATCGATCGCACCGTCTCGTGCAAGGAGGTCTGCTACACGGTCGACGCGAAGACGCAGACCTCGCGCCTCACCGACGTCCCGTTCGAGCGCCAGAAGGTGCAGTCGCTCATCGACGACGAGATCACCGAGCTCGCCTGGATGGGCAAGCGGATCGAAAAGCACTACGGGCGCCCGATGGACATCGAGTGGGCGATCGACAAAGACCTGCCCGAGGGCGGGAACATCTTCATCCTCCAGGCGCGGCCCGAGACGGTATGGAGCGCCCGGAGCCAGACCGCGGTGGCCGGATCATCGGGCACCGCCATGGATTACATCCTCTCGAGCCTGCTCAAGGGCAAGAGAGTCGGCTGAGCTGGGAAAACGCAACGGAGCAGACATGAACGCAAGAACGGAAGTGGGACTGATCGACGATCTGCGCAGCTACATCGCGGCGCTCGAGGCCAACGGGCAGCTTCATCGCGTGAAGGCCGAGGTCGACTGGAAGTACGAGCTGTGCCACGTCTCGAAGGTCAACGAGGAGAAGAAGGGCCCGGCGCTGCTGTACGAGAACGTCAAGGGACATTCGATCCCGGTGTTCACCAGTGCGTTCACGACCCCGGAGCGGATCGCGATCGCGCTCGAGCAGGATCCGGGGCTGACGATGTGCCAGCTCTCGCGCAAGTGGATGGAGCTCACCACCAAGCAGATGGTCAAGCCGACTTTCGTCGACAACCCCCCGGTGATGGAGAACGTGATCGAGGGCGATGCGGTCGACCTGGAGAAGTTCCCGGTGCCGTGGTTCTACCCGGACGACGGCGGGCGCTTCTTCGTCACCGCGGGCTATCTCGTCACGCAGGATCCCGACACCGGCTGGACCAACCTCGGCACCTACCGCTCGCAGGTGCTCGGCAAGAACATCCTCGGCTCTCAGATCATCAAGGGCAAGCATGGCGACATGCACATGAAGAAGTACCAGGAGCGCGGCGAGCTGATGCCGGCCGCGGCCGTGGTCGGCTGCGACCCGGTGCTGTTCCTGGCCAGCTCCACGCTGGTGAGCTCGCAGACCGACGAGTACGACGTGGCCGGCGCGTTGCGCGGCCGGCCGGTGCCGGTGTTCAAGTCGGACCTCACCGGCCTCACCCTGCCCGCCAACGCCGAGATCATCGCCGAGGGCTGGATCGATCCGAACGAGCTGATGGACGAAGGGCCGTTCGGCGAGTACACCGGCTACTACTCGGGCAACAAGGGCAAGGACTATCCGAAGCCGGTGCTGCGCGTCAAGCGCATCCTGCACCGCAACAAGCCGGTGTTCTGGTCGACCACGGTCGGCAAGCCGATCAACGACATCCACATGATCCAGTCGCTCAACCGCACCGGCGCGCTGTGGTACGACCTGGAGACGATGAAGGTGCCGGGCATCCAGAGCGTGTACCTGCCGGCGGCGGCCACCGGCCGCTTCTGGGCGGTGGTGTCGGTCAAGCAGATGTACCCGGGCCACTCGAACCACGTCGGCAACGCGGTGATCGCCAGCACCACCGGGCACTACGGGCTGAAGGGCGTGATCGTGGTCGACCACGACATCGAGGCCGACGACATGGACCGGGTCTGGTGGGCGCTCGCCACGCGCTTCGATCCGAAGCGCTCGGCGCAGATCATCGACCGCGGGCGCTCGACGCCGCTCGACCCGGGCCTGCCCATCGAGGCGCGCGACATCACCAGCCGCATCATCCTGGATGCCTGCACGCCCTATGAATGGGCGAACAAGCCGCAGGAGATCTTCATGGACCGCGCCATGCTGCAGCGGGTGTCGAATCGCTGGAACGAGTACGGCTTCCCCGGGGTCAGCCCGGTGGCCGACATGATCCCGCGCCTGACGCGCCCGGAGGTCAAGAAGGCGGCCAAGAAGGCCGAGTGAAGCGCGCCCGCCGGCGGGCGCCATCGCCCGCCGGCGTCACCACACGGAGGAAGGGCACGCCATGAGCGGCAAGAAGGGCATCGTCATCGTCTGCAACCTGGACACGCGCGGCGAGGACATCGCCTTCGTGCGCCAGCTGATCGCCGATCGGGGTCATCAACCGATCCTGCTCGACTTCAGCATGGAGGAGCCGCCGCCGTTCCCGGGCGACATCCGCACCGAGGAGGTGGCCGCGCGCGGCGGCCTGCCCATCGAGGTGGTGCGCGAGAAATACCGCTCCGATCGCGATACGGCCACCGACAACCAGATCCGCGGCGCGGCGGCCATCGTCGACGACCTGCTGCGCGAAGGCAGGGTGCACGGCATCATCGGCATCGGCGGCGGAACGGCGACGCTGGTGTCCACCTCGATCATGAAGCGGCTGCCGTTCGGCATGCCCAAGGTGATGGCCTCCCCGATGGCTGCGCACCCGGCCTACATCGAGCAGTACGTCGGCACGCGCGACATCACCATGCACCACACGGTGCTCGACATCGTCAAGATGAACCCCCTGCTGCGCGCGCAGATCGTCAACGCCGTGGGCGCGATCTGCGGCATGGTCGAGATGACCCAGGGCACCGACATCCGCTTCGACAAGCCGTGCGTGGCGGTCTCCTCGTTCGGCTTCGGCGAGATGGCGGTGCAGGCCGCCCTCGGCATGCTCGAGGAGGCGGGCTTCACGCCCATCGTCTGTCACGCGCAGGGCAAGGGCGACCGGGCGATGGAGGAGATGATCCGCGACGGCGCCTTCCACGGCGTGCTCGACCTGTGCATCGGCGGGATCATGGAGCACCTGTTCAAGGGCAATCGCGATCCCGGGCCGGACCGGCTGATGGCCGCGGTCGAGACCGGCATCCCGATGGTGCTGGCGCCCTGCGGCCTGGACATCCTGTCGTACGGCGGACGTGCCGACATGCTTGAGAAGACCAAGGACCGGCCGCAGTACGTGCAGGACCGGCTGCGCGTGCAGGTGCGCACCACCGCCGAGGAGCTGCTCCAGGCGGCCGACGTGATCGCCGAGCGGCTGAACCGGGCGAGCGGACCGTGGACCTTCCTGGTGCCCCTGAAGGGCTGGTCGTCGCTGGACCGCGAAGGCCGTCCCATCTACGACCCGGTGGCCGACGCGGCATTCGTGGCCAGGTTGAAGGAGCGGCTGAACGAGCCCGGGCGGGTGCGCAGCGTCGACCTGCACCTGTACACGCCGGAGTTCGCCCGCGTGGCGGTCGACGCCTTCGTGCAGCTGTACCGGCGCGCCGGGACGCCGGCGCCCGCGCTGGCCTAGGTTTCACTGGACTAAGGAGAGCGAGGCGATGCTGGTACGCAACTGGATGCATCCGGATCCGATCACGATCCGCGGCGACACGCTGGTCTCGGAGGCCAAGCGCCTGATGAGCGACAACAACCTGCACGCGCTGCCGGTGGTCGACGACGACCGGCTGCGCGGGCTGGTCACGCGTGCCAACCTGCTGCGCATGGGCCAGTTCGTGCTGCGCACGCAGAATCCCGACGAGTTCAACTTCTTCGTTGCGCGGCTGAAGGTGCGCGACGTCATGGTGCGCCAGCCGATGTGCGTGGCCGCCTCCGACACCATGGAGCACTGCCTGCGGCTCGGGCAGGAGCTGGGCATCGCGCAGTTCCCGGTCATGGAAGGCGATCGGGTGGTCGGCGTGATCTCGGCCAACGAGATCTTCCAGCTCGCCGCGCACTGCATCGGCGCCTGGGGGCCGCGCAACGGCGTCACCCTGGCCGCGATCCGGCTCGGCCCGGGCGTGCTGGCGCGCATCTGCGAGGCCGTGGGCACGGCCGGGGCGGCGGTGCAGGGCATCTACCCCATCGGCCGCCACGATTCCGGCCCGGCGCAGACCTATCCCGTGCGTCCGGTCATCGTGCGCTTCCAGGGAGGCGACTTCGGGGCGGTCGTGCGTGCGCTCGAGGCCGCCGGCTTCGCCATCATCGAGGCGGTGGACACCCACCGCGAGGAAATCGAGCCATGAGCCTGCCGCTGGTGGTCGCCATCACCGGTGCGACCGGAGTCATCTACGGCGTCGAGCTGCTGCGGGTGCTCAAGGACCTGAAGCAGGAGACGCATCTGATCCTCAGCGAAGCTGCCGGGATGAACCTGGCGATCGAGACCGATTACACGCTCGACGACGTGCGCTCGCTGGCCGACGTGGTCTACCCGAACAAGGACGTGGGCGCGGCGTTGGCGAGCGGCTCGTTCCGCACCCGCGGCATGATCGTCGCGCCGTGCACGGTGAAGACGCTCTCGGCGATCGCCAATTCGTTCACCTACAACCTGGTCGTGCGCGCGGCCGACGTCACGCTCAAGGAGCGCCGCCCGCTGGTGCTGATGGTGCGCGAGACGCCGCTGCACAAGGGGCACCTCGAGCTGATGACGCGCGCGGCCGACTGCGGCGCGGTGATCCTGCCGCCGATGCCCGCCTTCTACCATCGGCCCGAGTCGATCATCGACATCGTCCACCAGAGCATCGGCAAGGCGCTCGACCAGGTCGGCGTGGAGCACCAGCTGTTCCGGCGCTGGAGCGGGCACGCGCAGAAGGTGCCGGCTTCGGTCTAGAAGTTTGGCCGCTGCGACCTCTCCAGCCTCCGGTTCGTGGCCGGCGACGACGACGCCCCGCCGTCCGGCGGCGTGCGGCCGCGCTTCGTCCGCTGCCCGATCCCCCGGGGTGCGCGGACGCGTCCATAGTCGATGCATGGATCCGGCAGCCTCGGCGGGAGTCCGGCATGGAGACGCATCACGGTGACGTGCTCGCCTTTCGCGGGCGCAGCTTCCTGCTGCTCGAGCAGCCGCTCGAGCCCTACTTCGATCTGATCGGCCAGCGTCCGAGCCTGCTCGAGGCGGCGCCGGCGGCGGGACGCGGCTACGCCGCGAGCTGGCGCATCGACGACGGCTGGCTGTACCTGCTCGCCGTGGCGGGGCGGTGGTCCGATCGCTCCTCGATGACCCTGCACCAGCTGTTCCCCTTTGCCGGGGACAGCATCTTCGCCACCTGGTTCAGCGGCACGCTGCACGGCTTCCGCCTCGAGGAGGGCAAGGCGCAGGCGTGCCCCGATGCGCGCCGCTATCCCGATCTGGTGCTCACCCTCGACGCGGGCCGCATGCGCTGCTCGAGCGCCGTGCATCGCTGCGCGGCCGCCGAGACCGGCGCGGTCCACCCCGATGCGCCCGCGATGAGGGCGGCCATGCCGATGGCCGGCGCTGCCGGCGGCTCCAGCCTGATGGTCTAGAAGCTCTCGATCGCACGGCCTCTCGCGGGATCAGCCGGGCACCCCGGCGCGCCCCGGCGCGACGGTGCCCAGGCGCCACACTCGCCAGGCGCACGACGTGGCCAGCGCCGAGGCGATCATGCACAGCGCGATCGCCAACTGGTAGCCGCCGTAGCGATCGAACAGCGCGCCGGCCGCCACCGGGCCGATCAGGGCGCCGAAGCCGGCGCCGGTGTAGAGCAGGCCGATGGTCCCGGAGACCGCGCGCAGCCCGAAGAGGTCGCTGCAGATCGGCGGCAGCAGCGACACGATGCCGCCGTAGGACAGGCCGAACACCAGCGCGAACAGCGCGTAGGCTGCATAGCCGGCGCCCAGCCACCACAGCAGGAACGATGCGCCGAGCACTGCCTGGGCCACGACGTGCGTCTGCAGCCGACCGAGCCGATCGGCCAGGGCGCCGATGCCGAAGCGGCCCACCAGGCTGCCGATGCCGATCAGGCCCACCAGGGCGACCGCCTCGGCCTCGCCGATGCCGCGGTCGCGGGCGGCCGCCGACAGGTGGGCGAACGGAATGAACATGGGGATGCCGGCGGCCAGCGTCGCCAGGTAGAGCCAGCGGTATTCGGCCGTGCGCACGGTCTCGCTCAGGCGCAGGCCCGCCGCGCGGGGCGCACCGGAGACGCCGGGTGTACCGGTTGCGCCGGAAGCACCGGGCGCACCGGGCGCACCGGAAGCGATGCCCGTTCCGGACATGCCCGACACGCCGGTTGCGACGGTCGCTCCGATCGCTGCGGCCGATCCCATCGCGCCGGCCGCACCCGGCACGCCGTCGGGCGCCAGCCCGCGCGCGGCAGGATCGCGCTCGAGCAGCCAGGCGACCGCGCAGCCCAGCGCGAGCGTCGCAGCGGCCATCCAGCGCATCGCGCCGCGCCAGCCGGCGACGTCGATCAGCCAGGCGGCCGCCAGCGGCACGACCAGGGTGCCGGCACCGATACCGGAGCTGGCGATCCCCGAGGCGAGGCCGCGCTGGCGCAGGAACCACGGCTGCACCGCGCCCATCGAGGGCGTGTAGGTCAGCGCCACGCCCAGGCCGATTCCCAGGCCGTAGGCGAAATAGATGGTGCGCAGGTCGCCGGCGAAGCTCGACAGCAGCAGGCCGAGCGCGATGCAGACCATGCCGGCCACGGCGGTGGTGCGCGGCCCGAAGCGGTCGGCCAGGGCGCCGCCCACCGCGCCGAGCGAGAAGAAGAGCAGCGAAGAGACCCCGAACACCCAGGACACCTCGGCGCGCTGTGCGCCGAACGCCCGGGCGAAGGGCTCGAAGAACGCAGCGAAGGAGTATGCGACGCCGAAGATGACCGTGGTGCAGCCGAAGGCGGCCCAGACCACGATCCAGCCATGGAAGAGGCGCGGCGAGGTCATGCCCTCACTCGCACAGGCGCCGGATGTCCTCCGGGATCGGGATGGCATGGATGCGTGCCCGGTCGTGCGGATCGCGCACGCAGAACACCCGCGTCTCGCGGCTCTCGCACAGCAGGTCGTCGCCGCGCAGGATACGGTGCAGCTGGATGAAGACCTTGGGGCGCCATTCCTCGACGCGGGTGTGGATCTCGATGGTCTCGCCGTAGGTGGAGCTCTTCATGAAGCGCGTGTGGTGCTCCAGCATCGGCGTGCCGATGATGCCGTTGCGCTTCTCCAGCTCGTGCCAGGGCGGCATCCCGCAGCTCATGAAGAAATGCAGCGAAGCGGCATCCATCCAGCGGTGATAGCGCGGATAGAACACGATGCCCGCCGGGTCGCAGTCGCCGAAGCGCACTTCGACCTTCATCGTGGTGGTCTTGCTCATGCACGTTTCCCGTCCGGAATCGAAGGCGCCATCATAGGGGCTGTTCGATCCCGGATCGAGCCCCTGCCCGGGGCATGCCCCGCCGTTCCTCTTATCATGGCATCCAAGGGGGGTGTCATGATCCCGAAAGGAGGTGCGCGGCGCGATCGGCACTGCGAAGCGCTTTTCCGGCGATTCCGTGCCGGCCGGCCGTCGCGCGGCGATGCAGGGGCTGCCGCATGGCGGCACGGCCTGCCGGTGGCCGCGTTCCTGCTCGCGTTCACGTTCGCCGCATCGGCGGCCGACCTGACCCTGCTCAGCGGGTTCGTCTCGCACCACGACAAGTCCGGCTATCGCGAGTCCAACCCGGGGCTCGGGGTGCGCGTCGATTCCGGCCGCTGGACCGGCTGGCTGGCCGGCACCTACCGCAACAGCCTGGACCGGCAGTCGGTCTACGTCGGCCGCGAATGGTTGTGGCCGCTTGCCGGGCCGCTGAGCATCGGAGGCATCCTGGTGGGCGCCACCGGCTATCGCTCACCGGTCGTGCCCGTTCCGCTGGGCGAGGTGGTGGCGCGCTGGCGGCGGCTCGAGCTCGCGCTGCTGCTGCAGCCGGTGCGGATCAATGATTCGCCCAGCTTCGTGGCGTTGCAGCTGCGCTTTCGGTTATGGTGAGGCCGGTGGTCGCAAGCGTTTCTTCCCGGAGCGCGGCGGCGAGCGGGGAGGCGGTGTGCGGCGCGACCGGCGGCTGAAGGACATCATCGAGGCAAACCTGCACGGGTTCGCACCGAGCGAGCCGGACGGCGCGCAGCCGCGCATGGCGGCCGCGGTGGCCCTGGCCGTCGCCGACGAGGGGTTCGGTGCAGCGCTCGAGGGCCTGCCGCAGCACGAGCACTGGAGCAGGCGCGCGGCCGTGATCCTCACGCGCCGATCGGTACGCCTGCGCACCCATGCCGGGCAATGGGCGCTGCCGGGCGGGCGCATCGATGCCGGGGAGAGCCCCGAGCAGGCGGCACTGCGCGAGCTCGCCGAGGAGGTCGACCTGCGGCTCGAGGCGGGCACGATCCTCGGCCGGCTCGACGATTTCGTGACCCGGTCCGGCTTCGTCATCACCCCGGTGGTGGTGTGGGCCGGCAGCGCGCGGCGCCTCGCCCCCAACCCGGGCGAGGTGCACAGCGTCCATCGCGTCCCGCTGGCCGAGTTCCTGCGTGCCGATTCGCCGGTGCTGCTCCCGGTCGAGGGCAGCCCGCACCCGCTGCTGCGCATGCCGGTGGGCAACGACTGGATCGCCGCGCCCACCGCGGCGATCCTGTACCAGTTCTGCGAGGTCTGCCTCGCGGGCCGGCACACCCGCGTGGCGCACTTCGAGCAGCCGGTGTTCGCCTGGAAGTGAGCGGCGGGGGAGCGCGCTGCGCCCCCGGGCCGGTCGGGCCCGCGAAACGCTAAGATGCTCGCATGCCCGACATCGCCGGCCCCGTCGCCATCCTGACCCGCGATCTCACCAAGCGCTACGGCGACGTCACGGCGCTCGACCAGCTGAGCCTGTCGGTCGGCCGCGGCGTGATCTTCGGCGTGCTCGGGCCGAACGGCGCCGGCAAGACGACGGCGATCAAGATCCTCACCACGCTGCTCGAGGCGAGCGCGGGCACGGCGATGGTCGCGGGGTTCGACGTCCGGACCGACCCGGTCGAGGTCCGCCGGCGCATCGGCTACGTGCCGCAGATGCTGTCGGCCGACGGTGCCCTGACGGCCGTCGAGAACCTGACCCTGTCGGCGCGCCTGCACGGCCTGGGCGGCGCGACGCGCGCGGCGCGCGTGCGCGATGCGCTCTCCTTCGCCGGGCTCGAGGGCGTCGGCAACCGGCTCGTGAAGACCTACTCGGGCGGCATGATCCGGCGGCTCGAGATCGCGCAGGCCACGCTGCACGAGCCCGAGGTGCTGTTCCTCGACGAGCCGACGATAGGCCTGGATCCGGTGGCGCGCCGCACCGTCTGGGAGCGGCTGCAGGAGCTGCGCCGCGACCGGGGGCTGACCATCCTCATCACCACCCACGACATGGAGGAAGCCGACGTGCTGTGCGGCGAGCTGGCGATCCTGCACCAGGGCCGGCTGGCGGCCGTCGGCAGCCCGGCCGCGCTCAAGGAGCGCGCCGGCCCGGGGGCCAGCCTCGACGACGTCTTCATCCATTTCAGCGGCGCGGCGATCGAGCACGGCGGCGCCTATCGCGACGTCCGCGAGGCGCGACAGGCCGCGCACCGGCTCGGATGAACCCGCTGCGCGCCTTCGCGAGGGAGACGGCCGCGATCGCGGACGCCGAGGTGCGCAAGCTGATGCGCGACCCGACGGAGCTGCTCTCGCGCGCGGTGCAGCCGGTGCTCTGGCTGGCGGTGTTCGGGCAGGTGTTCGGCCGGATGCGCGGCATGCCGACGGGCACGCTGAGCTACCTCGACTTCATGGCGCCGGGCATCCTCGCGCAGAGCATCCTGTTCAGCGCCATCTTCTACGGCATCGCGGTGATCTGGGAGCGCGACCTCGGCATCGTCCACAAGCTCCTGGTGACGCCCGCGCACCGCAGCGCGCTGGTCGCGGGCAAGGCGGTCGCCGCCGGCTTCCGCGGGCTGCTCCAGGCGGCGGTGGTGTACGTGATCGCGATCCTGCTCCACGTCGGCGTGCGATGGGACGCGGCCTCGATCGCGGTCGTCGTCATCGCCGTGTTCACGGGGTCGTGCATCTTCTCGACCTTCTCGCTGTTCATCGCCTGCATCGTCAAGACGCGCGAGCGCTTCATGGGCATCGGCCAGATGATGACGATGCCGCTGTTCTTCGCGTCGAACGCGATCTACCCGCTCGAGATGATGCCGGGCTGGCTGAAGGCGCTCGCGCGCGTGAATCCGCTCACCTACCTGGTCGACGTGCTGCGCGGCACGATGATCGCCGGCGGCGCGAGCGCGTATGCGCGCACCTTCAGCTTTGCCGTGATGCTGGGCGTGCTCGCCGTGCTGGTGGCGCTGGCCTCGCGGCTCTATCCGGGGCTGGCGCGCTGAGCAGGGGCCCGGCTTTCACCCATTCGGTGCCGGAAGACATTGCGGTCTGACTTTCAAATTTGTGCAGGCAACCCTTTTGTCTTACGAAATTCTCAAGTTCTTGCATGTGCTGGGTGCAATCGTGATCCTCGGTACCGGAACCGGAATTGCATTCTTCATGCTGGCAGCACATCGGACGGGGAATGCCCGATTCATCGGAAAAACTGCCGTTGTCGTCGTCCAGGCGGATATGGTTTTCACGGCCACGGCAGTCGCCATACAGCCGATCACCGGCTATTTCCTGATACGGCATATAGGGGTTCCACTCTCTGAAGGGTGGGTGGCGGCTTCCCTGGTGCTCTATCTCGTGGCCGGCGTGTTTTGGCTTCCCGTCGTATGGATTCAGGCACGCATGCGCGACATTGCACTGGAAGCCGCTCGCGCCGAGACGCCGTTACCGCCGGGCTATCATCGACTGTTTCGTACATGGTTCATCTTTGGCTTTCCCGGCTTCGGTGCAGTGCTGCTGATCGTGTGGCTGATGATCGCCAAACCGGGATTCTGAGTGATGGCAGGACAACTTCCCTCCATGGTCGTCCTCGGCGCTTCGGGGCTCATTGGCCAAGCTGTCGCGATGAGTTTGATACGAGAGGGCTTCCCCATCATCCCTGTCGCGCGCTGCTTCACTCCCGCGCAGAAGGCCGCGTTTGCGGGAAGGGCTGTTGAATACCCGATCATGGATCTGACGGCTGAAGCTCTCGGGGCATTGATCTCGCAGCACGCAGCGGAGATAGTCGTCAACTGCATCGGCGCACTTCAGGACAGTTCACAACGCGGCAGGGTTCTGGATGTCCATGCCAGTTTCACCTCCCGCTTGATCCAGGCCCTGACTTTGGCACGCGAGCCTCGTTTGCTCATCCACGTGTCCATTCCGGGCAGCGGCCACGACGATCAGACAGCGTTCAGCGTGACCAAGCGTCAGGCTGAAAGAGTCATCGCCGATAGCGCCGTTTCCTACGTTATTCTGCGTCCCGGCTTTGTCGTGGCGCCAACCGCCTATGGCGGAAGCGCGCTGGTTCGGGCACTGGCGGCTTTACCCATCGAATTGCCGGAACGAGAATCGCGGCGCCCTTTCGCGACAACATGCGTCACCGATATTGCCGGGACCATCGCCGGTGTGGGCCGTCAATGGCGCCTTGGCGAACGTCAGTGGAACGCTGTATGGGAGGTCATGGATCGAGAGGCGCCACCTGTGGGCGCCGTCATCGCGGCATTCCGGACGCATCTCGGCGGGCCGATGCGGCGGTTGCGGCTCGCGCCATGGATGGTGTCGGTCGGCGCCAGATTGGGCGACCTGGTCTCGCGCCTGGGATGGTCTCCTCCTGTCCGAACGACTGCGCTCGCCGAGATGCGCCAGGGTGTCGCCGGAAACCCCGATGCCTGGATCGCCGCAACCGGTATGGAGCCCGTGCCGCTGGCGGGCATTCTGGCGCGCCGAACCGCCACCGTTCAGGAGAAATGGTTTGCCCGGCTCTATCTCGTCAAAGCGCTCGTCATCGGCTCGCTCGCGCTGTTCTGGCTCGCCTCCGGGTTGATCGCGCTGACGGCATCGTTCGATGCGGCAGTCTCCATCCTGGCCCGGCACGGTTTCGCGCGGCTTTCGGCGGAGCTCATGACTGTGGTGAGCAGTGTCGCCGATATCCTGGTCGGAATGGCGATTTCGTGGCGCAAGAGTTGCCGTGCAGGCTTGATGGCAGGTATCGCGCTGTCCCTGTTCTATATGGTTGGCGCAGCCGCGATCGCACCGTCGCTTTGGTTCGAACCGCTGGGCGCCCTGGTCAAGACAGGGCCAGCGATCGTCCTCATGCTCGTCGCTCTTGCCATCTTGGACGAACGATAGCTGTTTCCGGCACCAATGAATCAACGCCGAGGGCCTGCAATTCACCGATCTAGTGAGCCCGCCCGGCCGGGCTGCCCCAGAGAGTTACGCATACGAACGATCGGTTCTTGTCGGTCTTCTCGCCAGGTATGACGATTGTCATATCGGCTTGCGCTTCGACGATGATCCGGGCGCCACTTGATCACGTCCCATGCGAGGGCCAGCGTGCCTGTTACCGCTTCCGCACAGACCGGCAAGTCTGTAGGGCCCATGATTCGACCTCGCTTTTTCGGACACGGAGCCCTAGAAACACAAAAGCCAGATCCGAGGATCTGGCCTAAGTGTTCTACTGGCGCGCCCGGCAGGATTCGAACCCACGACCCCCTGGTTCGTAGCCAGGTACTCTATCCAACTGAGCTACGGGCGCGAAGCCGCGAAGTATAGCATGGCCCGAACACGCTCATTTCCGCGCGTTGGGGAAGAAGAGCTGCTCGCCGTTGATCTTGTAGCCGGCGATGGTGGCCTGGCCCTCGGGCGAGATCAGCCAGTCGATGAACTTCTGGCCGGCCTGGCGCTTCACCTGCGGGTGCTTGGCGGGGTTGACCAGCATCACGCCGTACTGGTTGAAGAGGCGCTTGTCGCCTTCGACGAGGATGGCCAGCTCGCCGCGGTTCTTGAACGACAGCCAGGTGCCTCGGTCGGTGAGGGCGTAGGCGTTCAGCCCCGAGGCGGTGTTCAGGGTCGGGCCCATGCCGGAGCCGGTCTCCTTGTACCACTTGCCCTTGGCGGGGGAGAGGTCGACGCCGGCCGCCTCCCAGTAGCGCAGCTCGGCGGCGTGCGTGCCGCTGCGGTCGCCGCGCGAGGCGAAGGGGGCGCCGGCGGCGGCGATCTTGCGCATCGCCTCGAGGATGTCCTTGCCGCCGCCGACGTGCGCCGGATCGCTCTTCGGGCCGACGAGGATGAAGTCGTTGTACATGACCTCGTGGCGCCCGACGCCGTAGCCCTCGGCCATGAACTTCTCCTCGGCCTTGGCGTCGTGCACGAACACCACGTCGGCGTCGCCGCGGCGGCCGATGTCGAGCGCCTGTCCGGTGCCCACGGCCACCACCTTCACCTGGATGCCGCTTTCCTTCTCGAAGGCCGGCAGCAGGTGCCGGAACAGGCCCGACTGCTCGGTGGAGGTGGTCGAGGCCACGACGATGGACTCCTGCGCCTGCGCGGCGAGGGGGGCGGCCAGGAGGACGGCGGCCGACAGCGCAGCAGCGGCCGGCAGTGCAGCGGTGGCCGGCAGCGTGGCGGACAGCCTCGCGGACAGCCTGGCGGCGGCGGTCTTCAGTCGTTGCCGGATCGATCGGAGAGTTGCCATGGGAGGACTCCTTGCAGGAATTGGCGGGCCTCGCGGCTGCGAGGGTGAGCGAAGAAGGCAGTGGTCGGCTGCCGCTCGAGCAGGCGGCCGTGGTCGATGAACACCACCTCGTCGGCCAGGCGCGCGACCTGGCCGAGGTTGTGCGAGGTCATGAGGACGCGGCAGCCGCTGGCGCGGATGTCGCGCACGATCTGCTCGACCTGCTCGGTGGCCGAGGGGTCGAGGCTCGCAGTGGGCTCGTCGAGCAGCAGCAGGCGCGGGGCGATCATCCAGGCACGGGCGAGCGCGAGGCGCTGGCGCTCGCCGCCCGACAGTCTGGGCGCCGGCGCGTGCGCGAGCGCGCGCAGGCCGACGCGCTCGAGCATGGCCAGCGCACGGGTGCGCCTGGCGCGGCGCGAGGTGCCCGCGCACGGCACCAGCAGCAGGTTCTCCAGCGCCGTGCCGCGGAACAGCGAGGGGTACTGGAACATCAGGGCCTGGCCCTCGAAGGCGAGGTCGCCGCCGGCGCGGCGACGGCCTTCGAAGCGCACGTCGCCGGAGCTGGGCGCGAGCAGGCCGTGGATGGTGCGCAGCAGCACCGTCTTGCCCGAGCCGTTGGCGCCCATGAGCGCGCAGATGCCGGCATCGCCCCACTCGAAGTCGACCGCGTCGAGGATCACCCGCTCGTCGGTACGGAAGGTGACCGCGCGCAGGCTGAGCAGGGAGGCGCGGTCCTCAGTGGCCATAGCGGCGCATGGTGGCGGCGCGGATCGCGCTGGCGAGCATGTTGAGCACGAGCACCAGGCCGAGCAGCACGATGCCCAGCGCCAGCGCGAGCGCGAGATCGCCCTTGCTGGTTTCCAGGGCGATCGCGGTGGTCATCACCCGCGTGACGCGGTCGATGTTGCCGCCGACGATCATCACCGAGCCGACCTCGGACATCGCGCGCCCGAGCCCGGCCAGGAACACGGCGACCAGCGAGAAGCGGCAGTCCCACAGCAGCACGCGCACCCGCGCCGGCAGCGACAGGCGCAGCGAGCGCAGCGTCTCGCCGTGCAGGCGCCAGGCATCCTCGACCACCTGGCGGGTGAGCGCGGCGATGAGCGGGGTGGTGAGGGTGGCCTGCGCGACGATCATCGCGGTGGGCGTGAACAGCAGGCCGAGCACGCCCAGCGGGCCGCTGCGCGACAGCACGAGGTAGACGCCGACCCCGACGATGACCGCCGGCAGGCCCATGGTGGTGTTGAGCGCGACCACCACGCCGGCGCGGCCCGGAAAGCGCGTGACCGCGGTCAGCGCGCCGAGCGGCAGGCCGATGAGCGTGGCGATCGCCACGGCGGTGAGGCTCACGCGCAGCGACAGCAGGATGATGGCGAAGGTGTCGCCCTCGAAGCTGCGCAGCAGCCATACCGCCTGGGACAGCGCATCCGTGAACATGCGGCGAGTATACGAATCGCCCGCGTAGTAGCATCCATTCGGCAATCGTTTGCATATCTTGCTCCTCCACGACCCCGAGGCTGCCATGCTCGAAGTCTATCCGGGCGCACTGCTGCGCCTGGCCGGTGACTCGCTCGATCTCGCCGAGCTGGCGCGGCTGCTGGCGGCGCTCGGATCGGCACCGCGGGTGAGCGCGGCGGCGCGTGCGCTCGGCCTGTCGTACCGGGGGGCGTGGGGGAAGCTGGTGCGCGCGGAGCGCCTGCTCGGGGTGGCGCTGGTCGAACGGGTCAAGGGGCACGGCACCCGCCTCACGGCGGCCGGCTCCGCGCTGGCGCACGCCGGTGCGCGCTTCGAGCGGAACGCGCGGCGCCGCCTGGCGGGGCCCGCGGCCGAGCTCGATGCGGCGCTGGCGGCATTGCGCGGGGAGGCGCGGCAGCCGCTGAGGCTGGCGGCCAGCCACGATCTGCTGCTGCAGGCGGCCCTCTCCGAGAAGCCGGATGCATGCCCGAGCGTGAGCTTCGTGGGCTCGGAGCATGCACTGGCCGCGCTCGATCGCGGCGAGGCCGAGCTGGCCGGTTTCCACCTCCCCGAGCCGCTGCCCGCGGTGCGCGAGCGGCCGGGGCCGTTTCGCGATGGTGCGCTGTTCGTCGAGCCGGTGATGCATCGCGAGCAGGGGCTGATCGTGGCCCGCGGCAACCCGCTGCGCATCCGCGACGTGGCCGACCTCGCGCGCACCGGACTGCGCTTCGTCAATCGTCAGCGCGGAGCTGGCACGCGGGCGTGGTTCGACCGCCTGCTCGCGGAGCAGGGCCTGCAGCCGCGCCAGATCCGCGGCTACGAGCAGGAGGAGTACACCCATTTCGCCGTCGCGGCGGCGGTGGCTGCCGGTGCGGCGGACGCCGGGTTCGGGCTGCGCGCGGCGGCGGCGCAGTTCGGGCTCGGCTTCGTCGCGGTGGGCAGCGAGCTGTACTTCCTGTGCGGGGCGCGCGCGCTCGGCGAGCACCCGGATGTGCGTGTGCTGGTGCGCGAGCTGCGCCGGCGTGCGCGCGCGATGCCCGGCTACGCGCCGGCGCGAGCAGGAGGACGAACGACGCTCACTCGGCGCGCGGGGCGCCCGCCCTGAGCGCGATGCGCATGAGGTCGGCCATGGTGCGCGCGCCCAGCTTGTCCATGATGTTGGCGCGGTGCGCCTCGACGGTCTTGATGCTGATGCCGAGGTCGTCGGCGATCTGCTTGTTGAGCCTCCCGGCCACGATCAGCTCGAGCACCTGGCGCTCGCGTCCGGTGAGCCGTTCCACGCGCTCGCTGGCGTCGCGGCCGGCCTCGCGGTCGTGGCGCGCTGCCGCGGCGCGCGTCAGACACTCGGAGACGAGCTGGTGCAGCTGGCTGTCGCTGAACGGCTTCTCGAGGAAGTCGTGCGCGCCCATCTTCATGCGCGACACCGCCATCGGCACGTCGCCGTGGCCGGTGACGAAGATCAGCGGCAGGGTCGAGCCGCGGCGCACCAGCTCTTCGTGCAGCTCCAGGCCGGACATGCCGGGCATGCGCACGTCGAGCAGCAGGCAGGCGATCGGCTCGGGGTCCGGGAGCCGGGCGAGGAATTCCTCGGCGCTGGCGAAGGCAGCGACCTCGAAGCCGTTGGCCTCGAGCAGCCACCGCATCGAGTCGCGTACCGCTTCGTCGTCGTCGACGACGTAGACGAGGCCGGGCGCCGGGGAGGGCGCCGCGCCGCCGGCGGGAAGGGAGGGCTGGCCGGTATTCATGGCGGTGCTCATGGATGGTCGATCGTAGTGTGAACAGGCCCTAGAGGGCAGGTCGGCGGGGAACGGAGGGGGCTCAGGCCGGATCGACGACGACCGCGGCTTCGACCACGGCCGGGACGGTGAAGCGGAAGCTACAGCCGCCGCCTTCGGAGGTCTCGGCCCACAGCCGGCCGTTGTGCGATTCGACGATGGAGCGGCAGATGTTCAGGCCGATGCCCATGCCTTCCGCCTTGGTGGTGAAGAACGGCTCGAAGAGGCGCTGCTGGGCGTCTTCGGCGAGCCCCATGCCGTGGTCGGTGACGCGGAACTCGACCTGCTCGTGATGGGCCGTGACGTCGAGCGCGACGGTGCGGCTGCGCCCGGGGGGCAGCTCGCGCATGGCCTCGATGGCGTTCTTGAGCAGGTTCAGCAGCACCTGCTCGATGAGGATGGGATCGGCCAGCAGCGGCGGCAGGCCGGCGGGCACCGAGGCGGTGATGCGGGTGCCGTAGCGGCGGGCGTCGATCTCGGCCAGCCCGACCGCATCGGCGACGATGGGGGCGACCTCGCAGCTGCGCCGCTCGGGCTCGCTGCGCTTGACGAAGTTGCGGATGCGCCGGATCACCTCGCCGGCGCGCGCGGCCTGAGCGGCGGTCTTGCCGAGCAGCCCGAGCAGCTCGGCCGGCGGCACGACCTCGCCGGCGGCCATTTTCGCGCGCAGGCGCGCCGACAGGCCCATGCAGTAGTTGGCGATGGCCGTGAGCGGCTGGTTCAGCTCGTGCGCCAGCGAGGATGCCATCTCGCCCATGGTGACCAGCCGCGAGGTGCGCTGCAGCTTGCGGTCCTGCTCGCGCTGCTGCTCCTCGATCTCGTGCCGGCGCGTGACGTCGGTGGCCACCAGCATCTCCACCGGGCTGCCGTCGACCCAGCGGATCTGGCGGCTACGCACCTCGAACCAGCGCCCGAGCAGGGGATCGAACACCTCGCCGGCGGCGTCCGGCTCGCGCGCCTCGCGCGCGGCGAGCACTTCGTGGCGACGGGCGTCGACGCCGAACAGGCTGCGGTACATCCGGTTGGCGAACAGCAGCTCGGCCTGGTCGTTGGAGCCCTCGGGCGGGCGGGCGACCACCGAGACCGCGACGTCGAGCTCGTCGAGCACCGTGGTGAAGCGCTCGTGCGCGGCGGCGAGCTGCTCGCGGATGCGCTTGGGCTCGGTGACGTCGGTCATCGAGGTCATCCAGCCGGTCTGCCTGCCTTCGCTGTCGATGAGCGCCGAGACGTACATGCGCGCGTCGAAGAGCGAGCCGTCCTTGCGCCGCACCTTGACCTCGAAGCCGCTGGGCGGGGTGTCGCCGCGCAGCACCCGGTCGAGGTTCTCGCGGTTGCTCGCCGCGCTGCCGACCGGCCAGTAGCGATAGGGCGGGGGCGAGCCGATCAGCTCCTGCTCGGTGAATCCGACCATGCGGCAGAAGGCCCGGTTGACGTAGGTGATGCGCCCGTGCATGTCGAAGGCGCGCATGCCGGTGAGCATGGAGTCTTCCATGGCGCGGCGGAAGGCCGTCTCGGCCGCCAGCGCCTGCTCGGTGCTGCGCCGCTCGGTGACGTCGCGCGCGACGGCATACAGCAGCGGGCGCTGCGCGTCGGGGTCGCGGCGCAGCGACCAGTGCAGCCAGCGCCACGCCGATGCGGCGCCGACAGCCTCGGAGGTCGCGTCATGGGCGCGAAAGCGGGCCTCGAAGCTGGCCGAGGAGGCGCCCGGCTGGCTGATGCGGGCCAGCGCGCCCGATACCGCCTCGCGGTCGTCGGGATGCACCCAGCGGTCGATGCGGCGCCGGCGTTCGCCGGCGCCCAGCGCCGATTCGAAAGCCGGGTTGGCGCGCACCAGCGTGCCGTCGATCTCGAATACGCACAGCGGATCGGGCGAGAGCGTGAACAGGCGGTCGCGCTCGTACTCGGCGAACAGGCGCCGGCGCGCATGGCTCCACAGCATCAGCAGGGTGGCGAGGATGGCCAGCGACAGGCCCACCACCGCCGCGACCAGGCTGCGGTCGATCAGGCGCGGCTGCAGGTCGTAGGCCAGCGCGCGCAGGCGCAGCCCGTGGCCCGGGGGATCGAGCGGCAGCTCGTAGGTGAGGTGCGCGAACTCGGTCTCGAACAGCGAGGAGCTCACCAGCGTGTTGTTGCCGCCGTCGACGATGGCGAGCTGGTAGCGGTCGCGGATCGTCTGCAGCAGCGGACTGCCGAGGATGCGGTTGAGCGAGTAGCCGACCACCACCGCGCCGCGAAAGCCGCTGTCGTCGTCGTAGGCCGGCGCGTACAGCTCCATCATCACGTCGCCGACGGGGGTGGTGAAGGGAGCGGCGAAGGCCGCGCGCCGGCCGCGGCGCAACTGCTCGAATGCCTCGCGCCCGGCCGGCTCGGCGATCCTGGGGCCGTGCAGGCGAAAGGCGAGCGGACCCACTCCGCGCGCATGCACCGCGCGCAGGATCCTGCCTTCGGCGTCGACCAGCGCGACGTAGACCGCCGAGCTCTGGCGGGCAAGGAAGTCGCCGATGGTCTTGTCGGTGGCACCGGCGCGCCCGCGCGCGCCGGCCGACCAGTCTTCGGCGAGCAGGCCGATCTCGTCGCGGTCGTCGCGCAGCTCGCGCCGCAGCGCGGTCTGCGCGCTCGCCACGTCGCGGTACAGGGTCTGCTTCTGCTGGTCGGCCTCGATGGTCTTGAGGTACCAGAGGAAGGTGCCCATCAGCAGCACGAACAGGCCCACGCCGAACGCATGCGACAGCGAGAGCCATCGCATGGCCCGTATCTCGGCGCGACGGGTGGAGGGGTTGCTGCGGTGTTTCATCGGATCGGTGCGAAGTGTAGCCAGTGTAGAGGAAGCTGCTGCGCTCGCGGCGTGCGGACCGCGCGCGCCGGACCGCTGCGGCATCGGCATCGGCATTAACCCGTATTTATCGTAATTTGAAATCAACTATCGCATCATGAAAATTTTTCTTGTCTTTTCGGGAGCCCCTTCCTAGAATCGGACAGCCCCATCGCGCAGGAAACAGAGAGGAGATCCCATGTCAGCGCTTCCCGTTCCACCCGCTCCGAGCGGCGATCCGAACGATTCCGATTCCGTCGAGACGCGCGAATGGCTCGATGCCCTCGAGGCGGTCATCGATCGCGAAGGCCCCGGGCGCGCGCACTTCCTGCTCGAGAAGATGATCGACAAGGCCCGCCGCTCGGGCGCCTATCTCCCGTTCTCGGCCAACACCGCCTACGTCAACACCATCCCGGCCCACCTGGAGGTGCCCTCGCCGGGCAACGCCGCCTACGAGGAGCGCATCCGCTCGTTCATCCGCTGGAATGCCATGGCGATGGTGGTGCGCGCCAACCGCCTGCATCCGCCCGACGGCGGCGACCTGGGCGGGCACCTCGCCTCGTTCGCCTCGCTGGCCACGATGATCGGCACCGGGATGAACCACTTCTGGCATGCCCCGCATGCCGGGCACGGCGGCGACCTGGTCTACTTCCAGGGGCATTCCTCGCCCGGCCTGTACGGGCGCGCGTTCCTGGAAGGGCGCCTGAGCGAGGAGCAACTGGTCAATTTCCGCCAGGAGGTGGCGGGCAAGGGCCTGCCCTCGTACCCGCATCCCAACCTGCTGCCGGAGTTCTGGCAGTTCCCCACCGTGTCGATGGGCCTGGGCCCGCTGATGGCCATCTACCAGGCGCGCTTCCTGAAGTACCTGCACGCGCGCGGCATCGCCGACACCTCCAACCGCAAGGTGTGGGTGTTCTGCGGCGACGGCGAGATGGACGAGCCCGAATCGCTCGGGGCGATCAGCCTCGCCTCGCGCGAGAAGCTCGACAACCTCATCTTCGTGGTCAACTGCAACCTGCAGCGGCTCGACGGGCCGGTGCGCGGCAACGGCAAGATCATCCAGGAGCTCGAGCGCGACTTCCGCGGTTCGGGCTGGAACGTGATCAAGGTGATCTGGGGCTCGTACTGGGATCCGCTGCTGGCGCGCGACAAGGACGGCATCCTGCAGCGCGTGATGGAGGAGACCGTCGACGGCGAGTACCAGGCGTACAAGGCCAACGACGGCGCCTTCGTGCGCAAGCACTTCTTCGGCAAGCATCCGAAGCTGCTCGAGATGGTCTCGCGCATGACCGACGAGGACATCTGGCGGCTCAACCGCGGCGGCCACGATCCGCACAAGGTCTACGCGGCGTTCCATGCCGCGGTGAACCACAAGGGCCAGCCGACGGTGATCCTGGCCAAGACGGTCAAGGGCTACGGCATGGGCCAGGCGGGCGAGGCCAAGAACCCCACCCACCAGCTCAAGAAGCTCGACGTCGATTCGGTGCGCGCCTTCCGCGACCGCTTCAACATCCCGATCCCCGACGAGCGGCTCGACGAGCTGCCGTTCTACCGGCCCGATCGCGAGTCGCCCGAGATGAAGTACATGCTCGAGCGCCGCGCGGCGCTCGGCGGCTCGCTGCCGCAGCGGCGCAAGAAATCGAGCGAGGCGCTGGCGGTGCCCGGGCTGGACATGTTCAAGGCGGTGCTCGAGCCGACCGCCGAGGGCCGCGAGGTCTCGACCACCCAGGCCTTCGTGCGCGTGCTCACCGCGCTCACGCGCGACAAGACCCTGGGCCCGCGGCTGGTGCCGATCGTGCCCGACGAGTCGCGCACCTTCGGCATCGAGGGCATGTTCCGCCAGATCGGCATCTATGCGCCCGAGGGCCAGAAGTACACGCCGGTCGACAAGGACCAGGTGATGTACTACCGCGAGGATGCCGCCGGGCAGATCCTGCAGGAGGGCATCAACGAGGCCGGGGCCTTCTGCTCGTGGATCGCCGCGGCGACCTCGTACTCGAGCAACGACCGGATCATGATCCCGTTCTACATCTATTACTCGATGTTCGGGTATCAGCGCTTCGGCGACTTCGTCTGGGCAGCCGGCGACATCCACGCACGCGGCTTCCTGCTCGGGGGCACGGCCGGGCGCACGACGCTTAACGGCGAGGGCCTGCAGCACCAGGACGGCCACAGCCACATCCTGTACTCGGTGGTGCCCAACTGCGTGGCCTACGACCCGACCTTCGCGCACGAGCTGGCGGTGATCATCCACCACGGCCTGGTACGCATGATCCAGAACCAGGAGGATGTCTTCTACTACATCACGGTGATGAACGAGAACTACCCCCAGCCCGGCCTGCGCAAGGGCGACGAGGAGGGGATCATCCGGGGCGGCTACCTGCTGCGCCCCGGCCCGAAGAAGGCCGAGCACCGCGTGCAGCTGCTCGGCTCGGGCACCATCCTGCGCGAGGTGCTCGCCGCGGCCGACCTGCTCGAGAAGGACTGGGGCATCGCCGGGGACGTCTGGAGCATCACCAGCTTCACCGAGCTGCGCCGCGACGGGCTCGACTGCGAGCGCTGGAACCTGCTGCACCCGACCGACAAGCCGAGGCAGCCCTACGTCACCCGGCTGTTCGAGAAGACCGGCGGACCGCTGGTGGCGGCCACCGACTACATGAAGCTGTTCGCCGATCAGATCCGGCCGTACCTGCCCAAGGGGCGCAACTATCACGTGCTGGGCACCGACGGCTTCGGGCGCTCGGATTTCCGCTCGCGGCTGCGCGAGCACTTCGAGGTCGATCGCCGTTTCGTGGTGCTGGCCGCGCTCGAGTCGCTCGCCGAGGACGGCGCGATCCCGGCGAAGAAGGTCTCCGAGGCGATCCGCAAGTACGGCATCGATCCCGACAAGACCAACCCCCACCACGCCTGAGATGAGCCGGACATGAGCCAGACGATCGAGGTGAAGGTGCCGGACATCGGGAACTTCGAGGAAGTCGAGGTGATCGAGGTGCTGGTGAAGGTGGGCGACGAGGTGAAGGAGGAGCAGTCGCTGATCACGGTGGAGTCGGACAAGGCGTCGATGGAGATTCCGTCGTCGGCGGGCGGGGTGGTCAAGGCGGTGAAGGTGAAGCTGGGGGACAAGGTCTCGGAGGGCACGCCGATCGTGGAGCTGGAGGCGGCCGAGGGGGCGCAGGCGCAGGCGGCGGCGGCACCGGCGACAGGCGCTGCTGCTGCGGCAGCGTCATCGGCGAGCGGGCCGGCCGCGGTTTCGGCGCCGGCCGGCGTGGCGGCACCGTCCGGGGAACCGGCACGGGCCGGCGAGACGGCACGGGCCGGCGCTTCCGCACCGGCCTCCGCGGCGCCGGCAACGCCCGCAGCGAGCGCGGCCGAGCCGGCCGCGGGTACGCAGGCCGAGGCGGTGCCGGCGCGTTCGCCGGGCGACGGCGGCGCGGCGTCTCCGGCCGGCGCCGGCGCGGCGGCCGGCCTTTCCCGGCGCGTGCTGCCGACGGCCGCGCTCGGCGAGTATGCCGAGTCGATGGTGGTCAAGCCGCACGCTTCGCCCTCGGTGCGCAAGTTCGCGCGCGAGCTCGGCGTGGATCTCGCGCAGGTGCAGGGCTCGGGTCCGAAGCAGCGCATCCTGCACGACGACGTGCGCGACTTCGTCAAGGGCGTGATGCGCCGGGGAGGAGCGGCCGCCGCGGCGGCTCCGGCGGGCGGAGACGCCGGCGCGGCGCTCGGGCTCATCCCGTGGCCGAAGGTCGACTTCGCCAAGTTCGGCCCGGTCGAGGCGCGGCCGGTGGCGCGCATCCGCAGGATCTCGGCGGCGAACCTGCACCGCAACTGGGTGATGATCCCGCACGTCACCAACCACGAGGACGCCGACATCACCGAGCTCGAGGCGTTCCGCCTGCAGACCAACCGCGAGAACGAGAAGCAGGGCGGCGCCAAGCTCACCATGCTGGCGTTCCTGATCAAGGCCTGCGTGGCGACGCTGCAGAAGTTCCCCGAGTTCAACGCCTCGCTCGAAGGCGAGAACATGGTGCTCAAGCGCTACTGGCACATCGGCTTCGCGGCCGACACGCCCAACGGGCTGGTGGTGCCGGTGATCCGCGATGCCGACACCAAGGGGGTGCTGCAGATCGCCCGCGAGACCGCCGAGCTGGCGGCCAAGGCGCGCGAAGGCAAGCTCGCGCCCGCCGACATGCAGGGCGGCACGTTCTCGATCTCCAGCCTGGGGGGCATCGGCGGCACCTACTTCACGCCCATCATCAACGCGCCCGAGGTGGCGATCCTCGGCGTGTGCCGCTCGGTCATGCGGCCGGTGTGGGACGGCAAGGAGTTCCAGCCGCGCCTGATCCTGCCGCTATCCCTGTCGTGGGACCATCGGGCCGTCGACGGCGCCGGCGCGGCGCGCTTCAATGCCCACCTGTCGCAGCTGCTCGCCGATTTCCGGCGCGTGATGCTGTAGGCGCCACCCTGGCCGGCCGCGCCCGCGGGCGCGGCCCGATACATACGAGCGAGCAGACATGAGCCAGACGATCGAGGTGAAGGTGCCGGACATCGGGAACTTCGAGGAAGTCGAGGTGATCGAGGTGCTGGTGAAGGTGGGCGACGAAGTGAAGGCGGAGCAGTCGCTGATCACGGTGGAGTCGGACAAGGCGTCGATGGAGATTCCGTCGTCGGCGGGCGGGGTGGTCAAGGCGGTGAAGGTGAAGCTGGGGGACAAGGTCTCGGAGGGCACGCCGATCGTGGAGCTGGAGGCGGCCGAGGGGGCGCAGGCGCAGGCGGCACCGGCGGGCGCTTCCGTGCCGGCCTCCGCGGCGCCGGCAACGCCCGCGGCGGCCGGCGCATCGGCCGCCATCCGGGCCGACATCACCTGCCGCATGCTGGTGCTGGGCGGCGGGCCCGGGGGCTATTCGGCGGCGTTTCGCGCGGCCGACCTCGGCATGGACACGGTGATCGTCGAGCGCTACGCGACGCTGGGCGGAGTGTGCCTGAACGTCGGCTGCATTCCCTCCAAGGCGCTGCTGCACGTGGCCTCGGTGATCGACGAGGCGGCGCACTTCGCGCGCACCGGCGTGGTGTTCGCGCCGCCGGCGATCGACCTGGCCGCGCTGCGCGGCCACAAGGAAAAGGTGATCGGCCGCATGACCGCCGGCCTGGCCGGCATGGCCAAGTCGCGCAAGGTGCGCATCGTGCGCGGCTATGGCAGCTTCCTCGACGCTCACCACCTGGAGGTGGAGCTCACCGCCGGCGAGGGCCAGGACAAGACCGGCGAGAAGACCGTGGTGCGCTTCGAGCAGGCGATCATCGCCGCCGGCTCGATGCCGGTCCGCCTGCCGTTCCTGCCCGAGGACCCGCGCATCGTCGATTCCACCGGGGCGCTCGCCCTGGCGGCGGTGCCGAAGAAGATGCTGGTGATCGGCGGCGGCATCATCGGCCTGGAGATGGCCACCGTGTACTCGACGCTCGGGGCGCGCATCGACGTGGTCGAGATGCTCGACGGCCTGATGCCGGGCGCCGATCGCGACCTGGTGAAGACCTGGCAGAAGTACAACGAGAAGCGCTTCGACCGCGTGATGCTGCGCACCCGGACCGTCCGCGCCGAGGCCTCGGACGCCGGCATCGCGGTCTGGTTCGAGGGCGAGAACGCGCCCGAGGGACCGCAGACCTACGACCTGGTGCTGAGCGCCGTCGGGCGTGCGCCCAACGGGAGCAAGATCGGCGCCGAGCGCGCCGGCGTGGCGGTGAGCGAGCGCGGCTTCATCGAGGTGGACGGGCAGATGCGCACCAGCGTCCCGCACATCTTCGCGATCGGCGACGTCGTCGGCCAGCCGATGCTGGCCCACAAGGCGACCCACGAAGGCCACGTCGCCGCCGAGGCCGCCGCGGGCGAGAAGAGCTTCTTCGATGCGCGCGTCATTCCGTCGGTGGCCTACACCGATCCCGAGATCGCCTGGGTCGGCGTCACCGAGGACGAGGCCAAGGCCAAGGGGCTGGCGCTCGAGAAGGCGGCGTTCCCGTGGTCGGCCCTGGCGCGTGCGGTCGCCAACGGCCGCGAGGAGGGATCGGTCAAGCTGCTGTTCGACGGGCAGACGCATCGCCTGGCGGGCGCCGCGATCGTCGGCACCCACGCCGGCGACATGATCGGCGAGCTCGCGCTGGCCATCGAGATGGGGGCCGACGCCGTCGACCTCGGGCGCACCATCCATCCCCATCCGACCCTCGGCGAGTCGATCGGGCTGGCGGCCGAGGTCGCCGAGGGCGTGTGCACGGAGCTGCTGCCGCGGCGCAAGCGCTGAAGCCGCGCCGCGAGCCCGGGCGCGGCGCGGATGCCTGCGCGCGCCCGCCTGCCGGCGTTCACCCGCCGGCGCCCGCCCTCAGGCGGCCTCGGACTGCGCCGGCCCGTCGTCGCTGGGCGCGGCAACCGGCACCTGGGTGGCGAGCACCTTGTCGACGCGCTTGCCGTCCATGTCGACGACCTCGAAGCGCCAGTTCTCCCACACCACGGTGTCGCCGGTCTGGGGCATGCGCCCGAGCATCAGCATCAGCATGCCGCTGAGCGCCTGGTAGCGCTCGCGCTCCTCGTCGGGCAGCGAGCGCAGCCCGAGGAGATCCTTCAGCTCGGGGATGGGGATGAGGCCGTCGAGCAGCCAGGATCCGTCCTCGCGCTGGAACGCCCAGCTGTCCTCGACATCGCCGGTGGCGAACTCGCCGGTGATCGCCTCCATCAGGTCCTGCAGCGTGATCAGGCCCTGCACCTCGCCGTACTCGTCGATGACCAGCGCGAGCTGCGTGTTCGAGGAGCGGAAGTTCTCGAGCAGCTCCATGCCGGTGAGCGTCTCCGGCACGTAGAGCATTTCGCTCAGGCCCTGAGTGAGGTCGATCGGCGCGCCGCGCAGCGCCTGCACCAGCAACTGCTTGGCGTGGACGAATCCGAGCACCTCGTGCAGGCCGCTGCGGCACACCGGGAAGCGCGAGTGCGCCGTCTCGGCGACCTTGTCCAGGTTCTCCTGCAGCGGCTCGGCCACGTCGAGCCACACGATGTCGGCGCGCGGCACCATCAGCGAGGAGATCTGCCGGTCGTCCAGCCTGAACACGTTGCGCACCATGGCGTGCTCGGACTGCTCGATCACGCCGGCGTCCGAGCCCTCGGCGAGCAGCGCGTGGATCTCCTCCTCGGTCACCGAGGGTGCCTGGCCGCGACTGGCGCCGAGCGCGCGCAGCACCAGCTCGGTGGAGGCCGACAGCAGCCGCACGAACGGCATCGACACCACGGCCAGCAGGTGCATCGGGTGCGCCACCAGCCGCGCGATGCCCTCCGGGTTGAACTGGCCCAGGCGCTTGGGCACGAGCTCGCCGATCACGATCGACACGTAGGTGACCACCACCACCACCAGCGCCGTGGCCGCGTAGCCCGACCAGGGCTGGGGCAGGCCGAGCGCGGTCAGCCGTTCGGCGAAGGGGGCCGCCAGCGCCGCCTCGCCGAAGATGCCGTTCAGGATGCCGATCGAGGTGATCCCGATCTGGATGGTCGAGAGGAAGCGGTTCGGATCGGAGCCCAGCGCCAGCGCCAGCGCGGCGGAGCGGTCGCCCTCGTCGATGAGCTTCTGCAGCCGCACCTTGCGGGCGGTGACCAGGGCGATCTCGGACATCGCGAACAGACCGTTCAGGACGATCAGCGCGAGCAGGACGACGATTTCCATCAGGCGATGCGCGCCACGCGTTCAGGCGGGCGGGGGGCTGCGTCGCACTGACGCCATCGCGGCTCGGGGTCTTTCATTCGGGTCGATTATACCGGGCGCCCACCCCGGCGCCAGCGAGGCGCCGGGCCCTGCGCCGAGCCGGTCCGGCGGCCTGCGGCCGCTTCGCGAGGCGTGGCGCGCGTGCCGCCGCTGGGGATATCCCCAGCGCCGCGGGGTAATCCGCGACGGTATGATCGCGCCAATACTTCCTCGGGGAGCAACGATCGTGAAACGCATCCTGCTGGCCTTCCTCGCCGCCGTTTCCCTGGTCCTCGGCGGGCTGGCGTCGGCGCAGACCACTCGCCTGTCGATCGGCACCGGCGGCACCGGCGGCGTGTACTACCCGCTCGGGGGCGGCATGGCCGCCGTGCTGTCGAAGTACGTGCCGGGCTGGGAAGCCACCGCGGAGGTCACCGGCGCCTCGGTGGCCAACCTGCAGCTGATCGGCCAGGGCAAGCAGGACATCGGCTTCACCATGGCCGACGCCGCCTGGGACGCGGTGAGCGGGCTGGCCAAGTTCAAGGACCGCAAGGTCGAGGCGCGCACGCTGATGGTGCTCTACCCGAACAAGATGCACGTGGTCACCACCGAGGCCAGCGGCATCAAGACGGTGGCCGATCTCAAGGGCAAGCGGGTGTCCACCGGCGAGCCCAACAGCGGCACCGAGGTCATGGCCACGCGCCTGCTGGAAGCCGCCGGCATCGAGAAGGACGTGCATCGCGAGCGCCTGTCGGTGGCCGAGGGCGTCAACGCCATCAAGGACCGCAAGATCGACGCGCTGATCTGGGTCGGCGGCCTGCCGACCGCGGCGATCACCGACCTCGCCACCACGCCCGGCATCACCGTCAAGCTCATCGACCACGGCCAGTACGCCGACGCGATGAACAAGAAATGGGGTCCGCTGTACGTCAAGGGCACGATCCCGGCCAATACCTACAAGGGCCAGGCGGCCGACGTCTCCAACCTCGACGTGTGGAACCTCCTGGTGGCCGATGCCAAGATGAGCGACCAGATGGCCTACACGATCGTCAAGACCCTGATGGAGAAGAAGGACGAGCTGGTGGCGGTGCACCGTGAGGCGAAGAACATCACCCTCGAGGCGCAGGCATCGGGCTCGCCGATCCCCTTCCACCCCGGGGCCCGCAAGTACTTCGAAGAGCGCGGCGTGAAGTTCGTCCATTGAGCGCCGCGGGCGGCCCGGACGTCCCCGGGCAGGTAAGCGAGGAGCGGCGCCAGGCCGCCGAGCGCTTCATCGAGGAGGAGGAGGGCGCCACCAGCCGCTTCGGCGGCGCGCTGTCGGCGCTGATCACCACGCTGCTGGTGGTCATGTCGCTGTTCCACCTGTACGCCGCGGCCTGGATCGTGCCGACGCTGACGCTGCGCCCGGTGCACGTCGGCTTCATGCTGCTGCTGATCTTCCTGACCTTCCCGGCCACGCCGAGGCTGCGCAACCGGCTGATGTGGTACGACGTGGCGCTGGCGGCGCTGGGCGTGGCCACCATCGTCTACCTGCTGTGGGGCGGCGACGACTTCTGGGACCGCAGCACCATGCCCGACCGCTGGGACGTCGTCTTCGGCGTGGCCTTCGTGGTGCTGGTGCTCGAGGCGGCGCGCCGCTCCACCGGCTGGATCATGCCGGCGGTGGTGCTCCTGTTCGGCGCCTATGCCTTCCTCGGGCCGTGGCTGCCGGGGCACTGGGCGCATCGCGGCTACGACATCCCGAGCATGGTCGGGGTCATGTACATGTCGCTCGAGGGCGTGTTCGGCACCGCGATCGACGTGTCGGCCACGCTGATCATCATGTTCACCATCTTCGGGGCGTTCCTGCAGCACTCGGGCGCCGGCAAGTTCTTCCTCGACTTCAGCTTCGCGCTGCTGGGCGGACGCCGCTCGGGCGCCGGGCGCACGGTGGTGCTGTCGTCGTTCCTGCTGGGCGGCCCCTCGGGCTCGGGAGTGGCCACCACCGTCACCATCGGCACCGTCGCCTGGCCGATGCTGGAGCGGGCCGGCTACGACCGCAACTCGGCCGGCGGCCTGCTGGCGGCGGGCGGGCTGGGCGCCATCATCTCGCCGCCGGTGCTGGGCGCGGCCGCCTTCCTGATCGCCGAGTTCCTGAAGATCTCCTACCTCGACGTGCTGCGCATGGCGGTCATCCCGACCTGCCTGTACTACCTGTCGCTGTTCCTCATGGTGGAGATCGACGCGCGCAAGTTCGGCTCGCGCGCCGAGGCGGAAGTGAAGCTGGCGGCCAGCGCCGGGCAGCTGGCGCGCCGCTTCTGGTTCCACTTCCTGTCGCTGGTGGCGATCATCGGCTTCATGGTGTACGGCTTCTCGCCCCTGATGTCGGTGTTCTGGGCCACCGTCGTGGCCTTCGCGGTGAGCTTCTTCGATCGCGAGACGGCGATGTGGCCGCCGCGGCTGATCGCCGCCCTGGCCGACGGCTCGAAGCAGGCGCTCAACGTGGCGGCCACCTGCGCGGCCGCCGGCATCATCGTGGGCGTGGTCGGCAAGACCGGCCTGGGGCTGAAGTTCAGCTCGATCGTGATCGCCTATGCCGGAGGCAGCCTCCTGCTGACGGCGATCTACACCTCGCTGATCGTGTGGGTCATCGGGCTGGCGGTGCCGGTGACGGCCAGCTACATCATCTGCGCGGTGATCGCCGCGCCCGCCCTGACCAAGCTGGGCGTGCCCGATTTCGCCGCGCACATGTTCATCTTCTACTACGCGGTGCTCTCGGAGGTGTCGCCGCCCACCGCGCTGTCGCCCTTCGCCGCGGCGGCGATCACCAACGGCGATCCCTACCGCACCACGCTGCAGTCGTGGAAGTACACGCTGCCGGCCTTCCTGCTGCCCTTCGTGTTCGTGCTCGATCCGGCCGGTGCGGGCCTGCTGCTCACGCCGCCGGCGGGCGTGTCGTGGTGGGAGGTGGCGTGGGTGGTGCTCACCGCCTCGATCGGCATCGCGGCGCTGGCCGGCGGCGCGCAGAACTGGGTGCTGCTGCGCTGCGCCCTGTGGGAGCGGCTGGCGCTGATCGCGGCCGGGCTGCTGCTGGTCTATCCCCACGCGTGGGCCGATGCGAGCGGGCTGGCGCTGGTGGCGCTGGCGCTGGCCTCGCAGTGGCTGCGCGCCCGCTCGCAGCCAACCTCGGAACGAGTGAAGGAATCGTAGCGAGCGGTCCGAGGTCGTGCCGCGCAGCAGATTCCCTTACACGTTCGAGGCCAGCCTCGCGCGGTGGCGTGCAATGGCTGCGCGCACCTGCGCCGGCGCGGTGCCGCCGAGGTGGTCGCGCGCGGCCACCGAACCTTCTAGCGTGAGGGCGGCGCCCACGTCCGGCCCGATCAGCGGGCTGAATCCGCGCAGCTCGTCCAGCCCCAGGTCGGCCAGGTCGACGCCGCGCGCGGCGGCGCTGCGCACCGCGCGCGCCACGATCTCGTGCGCGTCGCGAAACGGCAGGCCCTTCCTCACCAGGTAGTCGGCGAGGTCGGTCGCGGTGGAGTAGCCCTCGGCGGCGGCCTGGCGCATGCGCGAGGCGCGCACCTCGATGCCCGCGACCAGGTCGGCGAAGATGTGCAGCGTCTCGACCACCGTGTCGGCGGTGTCGAACAGCGGCTCCTTGTCTTCCTGGTTGTCCTTGTTGTAGGCCAGCGGCTGGCCCTTCATCAGCATGAGCAGCGCCACCAGGTGGCCGGCCACGCGTCCGCTCTTGCCGCGCGCCAGCTCGGGCACGTCGGGGTTCTTCTTCTGCGGCATGATCGAGGAGCCGGTGCAGAAGCGGTCGGGCAGGTCGATGAAGCCCACGCGCGGCGACATCCACAGCACGAGCTCCTCGGACAGGCGCGAGACGTGGATCATGATCAGGCTCGCCGCGGCGCAGAACTCGATGGCGAAATCGCGATCGGACACCGCGTCGAGCGAGTTCTCGCAGATGCCGTCGAAGCCGAGCGCGCGGGCCACGCGCTCGCGGTCGATCGGATAGGAGGTGCCGGCCAGCGCGGCGGCGCCCAGCGGCAGCCGGTTGACGCGGCGCCGGCAGTCGGCCAGGCGCTCGGCATCGCGCGCGAACATCTCGACGTAGGCGAGCAGGTGGTGCCCGAAGGTGACCGGCTGGGCGACCTGCAGGTGGGTGAAGCCGGGCATGATGGTGTCGGCGTGCGGCTCGGCCAGGTCGAGCAGGGCGCGCTGCAGGGCGTGCAGCCGCGCGCGTGCATCGTCGATCGCGCCGCGCAGCCACAGCCGGATGTCGGTGGCCACCTGGTCGTTGCGCGAGCGCGCGGTGTGCAGCCGCTTGCCGGCGTCGCCCGCCAGCTCGGTGAGGCGTTTCTCGATGTTGAGGTGAACGTCCTCCAGGTCGATCGACCAGGCGAATTCCCCGCGCTCGATCTCGCCGCGGATCGCCGCCATCCCGCTGCGAATGGCCGAGAGATCGTCGGCGCCGATCAGGCCCTGCGCGTGCAGCATCTCGGCATGGGCGAGCGAGCCTTCGATGTCGACCAGGGCCAGGCGCCGGTCGAACGAGACCGAGGCCGTGTAGCGTTTCACCCACTCGCTGACCGGCTCGGAAAAGCGCGCCGACCACGCCCCGGATTTTCCGGCAAGCTGATCTGTCATAATCCTTCGCGAACGACGAAGCCTCGAAAGGCAAAATTATACGGTTCGCCTCGAGCTCGTTCGCCCGACGGGCGGGCTCCGATGCAGCGGGGGGAAACAGCCGATGAACGATCCGGGGCCGACGGTGCCGCAGACAGCGGCTCCCGCGAGCCTGGCGGGGGTTCCCGCGGCGGGCGCGGCCGGGGAGGGCCTGCCGCGCCGCCGCCGCCTCACCGACGGCGCCGATCTGCCGGTGCTGCCCGATTGCTGCAACCTCGGCACGGTCGTGCGCGTGCTGGTGCCGCTGAATCTCGCCCTGCTGCTGCTGCTGTGGCTGGCATCGCAGGCCGGTGCGGCGCATTGGCCGCTGCTCGAGACGGCACTGCGCGTGGACGCGGTGGCCGCCGGCTCGCTGCTGCTGCTGTGCCCGTTGCGCCGCAGCGTCAACGGCGCGCCGCGCTGGGCCCAGTGGGCGCTGGGGCTGGGGGTGCCGGCCGTGCTCACGGTGTTCGTCGCGCTGAGCGCGCCCGAGGCGGACGCGGCGCGCGATACGCCGGCCCTGCTCGGCTGGCTGCTCGCGCGGGTGCTGCTGGCCGCCGCGATCGCCGCCGTCTTCATCGAGTTCCTGCGCCTGCGCCAGCTCTCGATGCAGCCCTCGCAGGCCGAGGGGCGGCTGCAGGCGCTGCAGGCGCGCATCCGCCCGCACTTCCTCTTCAACAGCCTGAACACCGTGCTCGGCCTGATGCGCAGCGACCCGCGCAAGGCCGAGCGTACGCTGGAGAACCTCGCCGACCTGTTCCGCGTCTTCATGAAGGACAGCCGCGAGCTGGTGCCGCTCGACGACGAGGTGCTGCTGTGCAAGGAGTACCTCACCATCGAGAAGCTGCGCCTGGCCGAGCGGCTCAACGTGCGCTGGGATCTCGACGGCATGCCCGGCGATGCGCTGCTGCCCTCGCTGCTGCTGCAGCCGCTGGTGGAGAACGCCGTGCATCACGGCATCGAGCCCAACTCGTTCCCGGGCGAGATCCACGTGGCGATCGCCAAGAACGGCGATCGCATACGCGTGGAGATCGCCAACCCGCTCCCGGATGCGCCGCCGGCGCGCCCCGGCAATCACATGGCGCTGTCGAATGTGCGCGAACGGCTCGACCTGACCTTCGACGTCGAGGGCCAGCTCGAGACGGTCGACAGCGACGGGCAGTTCCGCGTGATCGTCCATTTCCCCTACCGCAAAGAGAGAAGACGCCGCGATGTCAGACGCACCTTCGATCCTGATCGTTGACGACGAGCCGGTGGCACGCTCGCGCCTGCGCGAGCTGCTGGCCGATCTCGCGCCCGAGTTTCCCCACCGCATCGTCGGCGAGGCGCCCAATGCGCCCGAGGCGCTGTCGCAGATCGAGGCGGCCCAGCCGCAGATCGTGCTGCTCGACATCCAGATGCCGGGCATGACCGGCATCGAGCTGGCGCGCCACATCTCGGCGCGCGCGCAGTCGGGCGAGACGCCGCGGCCGATGCCGCTGATCATCTTCGTCACGGCCTTCGACGAGTTCGCCGTCGAGGCCTTCGAGGTGCGCGCGATCGACTACCTGCTCAAGCCGGTGCGCGCCGAGCGCCTGCGCCAGGCGCTGGCGCGCGCGCTCACGCGCATGCCCCAGGAGCACGCGCAGGCGATCGACCAGCTCGCGCGCGCCACCAACACGCGGCGGCGCCACCTCTCGGTGCACGAGCGCGGCCGCGTGATCCTGGTGCCGCTGGAGCAGGTGGTGTACCTGAAGGCCGAGCTCAAGTACATCACGGTGCGCACCAAGGAGCGCGAGTTCCTCATCGAGGAGTCGCTCACCTCTCTGGAAGAGGAGTTCAGCGACCGCTTCGTGCGCATCCACCGCAACGCGCTGGTGGCGCGGCCGTCGATCGCCGGCTTCGAGCGGGTGATGCCGCAAGGCGAGGTCGACGGCGGCGACCCATACTGGCAGGTCGTGCTGCGCGACGTCACCGAGCGGCTGCCGGTGAGCCGGCGCCAGTGGTCGACGGTGAAGAACCTGGTCAGCTGAGAAGGCGCGCGCCGCCACGCCGCGTGCCGCGGCCCCGCGGCGCGCGGCGATTCCCGCAAGAACGAATCATGGCAACCGAACAATCGCCCGCGGCCGGCGCGCCGCCGAGCCGGCTGGTCATCGCCTCGCGCCAGAGCCGCCTCGCGATGTGGCAGGCCGAGCACGTGCAGGCGCGCCTGCGCGAGCTGTATCCGCCGTGCGAGGTCGAGATCCTCGGCATGACCACCGAGGGCGATCGCGTGCTCGACCGCGCGCTCAACGAGATCGGCGGCAAGGGGCTGTTCGTCAAGGAGCTCGAACTGGCGCTGCTCGACGGGCGCGCCGACCTCGCGGTGCACTCGCTCAAGGACGTGCCGATGGAGCTCGGCGCGTCCTTCGCGCTGGCGGCGATCATGGCGCGCGAGGATCCGCGCGACGCCTTCGTCTCGAACCGCTACGGCTCGCTCGAGGCGCTGCCGCCCGGCGCGCGGGTGGGCACGTCGAGCCTGCGCCGCGCCGCGCAGATCCGCCGCGCCTTTCCTGCGCTGGAGGTGCTGCCGCTGCGCGGCAACGTCAATACGCGGCTGGCGCGCCTGGACGAAGGACGCTACGACGCCATCCTCCTGGCGGCGGCCGGCCTGAAGCGTCTCGGGTATGCCGCACGCATCCGCGCCATCGTGCCGCCCAGCCTGAGCCTGCCGGCGGCCGGGCAGGGCGCGCTGGCGATCGAGACGCTGGCCGGGCGCGCCGACCTCGAGCGGTGGCTGGCGCCCCTGGCCGACCGGCGCACCGCCGTCGAGGTGCACGCCGAGCGTACGGTGTCGCGCCTGCTCGGAGGCAGCTGCCGGGTGCCGCTGGCCGCGTGGTGCGTCACCACCCCGGAGGGCGGCCTGAAGCTGATCGCGCGCGTCGCCGCCGAGGACGGCAGCGGCCTGGCCGAGGCCGTCGTCGAGACGCCGCAGGCCGACCTCGCCGCGGCCGCCGGCCTGGGCGAGCAGGCCGCGCAGGCGCTGCGCGCGCAAGGCGCCGATCGATGGCTAGTGTCGTCCTGACGCAGCCCGCGCCGCGGGTCGAGGGCATCGCCGAGCGGCTGCGCGCGCTCGGCCACCGGCCGCTCGCACTGCCGCTGTCGCGCATCGTCGAGCGCCACGACGACGCGGTACGCGCGGCGATGTCCGACCTGTCGCGCTACGACTGGATCGTGCTGGTGAGCCCGGCAGCGGTGGCGGCGGCCGCGCGCCTGCCCGGCGTGCGCTGGCCGGCCGCGGGCGGCGTGGCGGTGATCGGCCCCGGCAGCGCGCAGGCCATCGTCGAGCACGGCCTGCCGGTCGATCCCGCGCGCGTGCTGCGCCCGCCGGGTCCGCACTACGACGCCGAAGCGCTGATCGCCATGGCGCCCCTGCGCGCGCCGCGCGGGCTGAGCGTGCTGGTGCTGCGCGGCGAGGGCGGCAGCGAGGACTGGATCGCCCGCCTGCGCGCCGGCGGCGCCGACGTGCGCACCTGCGAGCTGTACTGCCGCCAGCCCGTGGAGCCGCCCGCCGAGGCACTCGAAGCGCTCGCCGTGCTGCTGGGCGGCACGCCGGTGCCGGTCTTCGTGCTCACCCAGGTCGAGGCGGTCGGGCGGCTCGACGCGCTGCTCGCGCGCTGCGGCCTGTCGGCGGCAGCGCGCCGCGTCCCGGCGCTGGCGATCCACCCGCGCATCGAGGCCGCCCTGCAGCGCGCGGGCTGGACCGACGTACGCCTCATCGAGCCCGGTGAAACCGCCCTGGCGAGCGCGTTAGAATCGCCCCGTTCCATCGAGCAGCAGCCATAGTGAGCGAGCCGGAGAAGGGCCCCCCCGAGTCAGCACCGCAGTCCGCCGCCCCGGCTCCCGAGGCGCCGCCGCCTCCGGGCACGGCGCCCGGGCCGGCGCAGCGCCCGCCGTCGCCACCGTCCGGGCCTGCGCTGCAGAGCCTGGTCGCCTGGGCCGCGCTGGCCGTCGCCCTGGCCGCCGCGGCGTTCACCTGGCCGCGGCTTGCCGGGCTGGAGAGCGAGGCGGCGCGCAGGCTGCAGGCGCTCGACCAGCACCAGCTGCGGCTGGACACCGAGCTCGGGCAGGCCAGGGACGAGCTGCGCGATTCGCGCAACCGCATCGCGGTGCTCGAGAGCAAGGTGCTCGAGGCCGCCGGCCTGCAGGCGCAGGTCGAGAAGCTCTATCGCAACCTCGCCGACGACTCCGTCGACGTGATGCTGGCCGAGACCGAATCGGCGCTGGCGCTGGCTGCGCAGCAGCTGGCGCTGGGCAGCAATCCGCAGGCGACCCTGCGGGCGCTGCAGGGCATCGATGCGCGGCTGGCCCGGCAGGACGACCCCTCGCTGGGTGGAGTGCGCCGTGCGCTGGCCGCCGACATCGAGCGGGTCAAGGCGTGGCCGGTCGCCGACGTCGGCGCCCTGGCGCAGCGCCTGGACGGCGTGCTGGCGACCGCGGACCAGCTCGGCCTGCTCGCCACGGTGCGCGCGCCGGCCGCCGCGGCGGCGCCGCGGCGCGCGGCGCAGGTGCCGGCAGGTGCTCCGCGCAAGGGCGAGGGGGCCGGCCGCGAAGAGGCGGCAACCGGCCGCGGCGCCGCCGCGGCGACACGCGCCGGCGATGCGGCCGCCGCAGGGCTGAGTGCGCTGCGCGACGAGCTGCAGCAGCTGTTCCGGGTGCGCCGCATCGATGCGCCCGAGGCGGCGCTGCTGGCGCCCGAGCAGGCCTACTTCCTGCGCGAGAACCTGCGCCTGCTGCTGCTCAACGCACGGCTGTCGCTGCTCATGCGCAACGACGCGCTGTTCCACGGCGACGTCGGGCGCGCCGTGGCGTGGCTGCGCAAGTACTTCGATCCCGAGCAGCGGCTGGTGGCCGACGCGCTTGCCCAGCTCGACCAGATGCGTGGGGCGAAGCTCGCTCTCGAGCCGCCCACGCTGGCCGACAGCCTCGCCGCGGTGCGCGCCGCGCGCAGCGCGCGCGACACTCCGCCAACGACCCGATGAGACGGCTGATCTGGAGCCTGCTGATCGTCTCGGCCGCGGTCGGGCTGGGCATGCTGATGCGCTTCAACAACGGCAATGTCGCGGTGCTTTGGCCGCCGTATCGCGTCGACGTGTCGGTCAACCTGGCGGTGCTGCTGCTGGTGGTCGCCTTCGTGCTGGTGCACCTGGTGCTGCTGGCGCTGTCGAACGCGCTGAACCTGCCCGCGCGGGTGCGCGACTACCGCGAGCGGCGGCGGCGCGAGACGGCCACGGCCGGCCTGCGCGACGGCCTGCTGGCCCTGTTCGAAGGGCGTTTCGGGCGTGCCGAGCGTCTCGCGCAGGGCGCCCTGGGTGATTCCTCGCTGGCCGGCGTGGCCTCGCTGGTGGCCGCGCGCGCCGCGCACCGCATGCGCGAGAGCGAGCGCCGCGACCGCTGGCTCGATGCGGCGCGCGACGAGGCGGGTTCGGCCAACGCGACGCTCATGACCAGCGCCGAGCTCGCGGTCGAGGATCACCGCCCCGCCGACGCCGTCGCGGCCATCGAAACGCTGCGCTCGGGCGGCCCGCGGCACATCCATGCGCTGCGCATCGCGCTGCGCGCCCACGAGCAGGCGGAGAGCTGGGACGCGCTGCTGCAGGTGCTGCGCCAGCTCGAGAAGCGCGACGCCCTGCATCCGGCAGCGATCCGCGGCCTGAAGATCCGCGCCTACCGGGCGCTGTTCGCCGCATGCGGCGACGACCTGCTCTCGGTGCAGCAGCTGTACGCTTCGCTGTCGCTCGCCGATCGCGCGATCGACGAGATCGCCGAAGCGGCCGCGCACGCGTTCGCGGCGGCCGGGCGGCCCGAGCAGGCGGCGCGCATCGTCGAGCAGGCGCTCGACGAGCGCATGGCCGAACCGCTGCTGGCGCTGTACGGGGCGCTCGACGGGGTGGGCGCGCGCGAACGGCTGCGCCACGCCGAACGATGGCGCGTGCGCTACGGCGACAGCCCCGTGCTGCTGATGACGCTCGGGCGCCTGTGCGCGGCCGAGGGGCTGTGGGGCAAGGCCGAGGAGTTCCTGGTGCTCGCCGAGCGGGCTGCTCCCGGGCGCCAATCTCACCTGCTGCTGGCGCAGCTCTACGAGCGGCTCGGACGCGCCGAGGACGCGCAGGCGCAGTATCGCCTGGCGGCGCTGGCACCATAGGGCGCGTCCGCGCCCCGATCGTTCGCACTCCGATTACTCGCGCGCCGCCGCTCGCGAGCCGCCGCTTGCGCACCGACCGCGTGCGCACCGGCGCCGCGCCGGGCGGCCGACTCCGATAGAATCGGCCGCATCTTCCGGGGGCAGTCCTGCCATGAACCTCGATCGCGTCGACACGGGCAGCCGCCTGCCCGACGAATTCAACGTCATCATCGAGATCCCGATGAACGCCGACCCGATCAAGTACGAGGTCGACGAGGAGACGGGCGCGCTGTTCGTCGATCGCTTCATGATGACCGCGATGCACTATCCGTGCAATTACGGCTACATCCCGCACACCATCGCCGGCGACGGCGACCCCGTCGACGTGCTGGTGATCACCCCGTTCGCGGTCACGGCGGGCGCGGTGGTGCGCTGCCGTGCGCTGGGGATGCTGCGCATGGAGGACGAGGCGGGCATCGACGCCAAGCTCCTGGCCGTGCCGATCGACCGCATCCTGCCGATCTACAAGCACTGGAAGAAGGCCGGCGACATCGCCCCGGAACGGCTGGCGATGATCCAGCACTTCTTCGAGCACTACAAGGATCTCGAGCCCGGCAAGTGGGTGAAGGTGCTCGGCTGGGGCGAGCCCGGCGATGCCGAGCGCGAGATCATGGAAGGGGTGGCCCGCTACCAGGCCGCCGCGCCCAAGCCGAGGTTCTGAACGCGCGACCTCTGAGGCGTGCGCCCGCCGCGGCGCGGGCGGCCGCGATGCCTCTATGCGGCGGCGCGGCGCGACTCGACGTGCGCGTGGATCAGGGCGGCGAGGTTCGGGCCGACCAGCTCCCCGCGACGGTCCAGCAGCCACATGCGCACCAGGCCGGAGAGAAAGGCGGCGCTCTCCAGCGCGGCCAGGCCGGGATCCACCTGCGACCGCAGCAGGCCTTCGGCGGCGGCACGCCGGTAGGCTTCGCGCAGCCGCTCGCACAGCTCGGCGTGCCGGCGGTGGCGCAGCGCCAGCTCGGGCTCCAGCGCGTCGACGTACTCGCAGTGGAAGAACAGGATCTGCAGGGTGCCCCGGATCGTCTCGCATTGCTCGATCGCCGTCACCACCGCGAGCATGAAGCGCTCGATCGCCGCCAGCGCATCGACGCCGGCCTCGGCAGGCAGCTCCAGGCCGACGCGGTCGATCAGGGGCAGGTCGACCTGCTCGCGCATCGCGCGCAGCAGCGCCGCCTTGTCGGGGAAGTGGAAATAGAGCGCACCCCGCGTGAGCCCGGCTGTGCGCGCGATCTGCTCGAGGGTGGCGCCGGCGTATCCGTGGCGCTCGAATGCCTCGCGCGCCGCCGCGATGAGGCGTTCACGGGTGCGGGCCGACTCTTCCTTGGTGCGACGAGCCATGCCTCAGTTTACATACATTTTGGAATGTATATAATACTTGTTGCCCTGTCCAACCGTTCGACCGCGAACTCCCCAATGCCCGACTCCCCGTTTCGTGCGCGTGCCTGCCTGCTCGCCGCGCCAGCGGCCGCGCTCGTGCTGGCGCTGGCCGGCTGCGACCGCGCCGTTCCCGCGGCCAATGGCGCAGCAGCGGCCGCCGCCCATGCGCTGCCGGTCACGGTGATGGAATTGCAGCCGCGCCGGGTGCCCATCGTGCTCGAGGCGGTGGCCCGCACCGAGGGCTCGCGCGAGGTGGAGGTGCGCGCGCGCGTCTCCGGCATCCTGGAGCGGCAGCTGTTTCGCGAGGGCGAGCCGATCCGCGCCGGCGAACCGATGTACCGGATCGACCGCGCGCCCTTCGAGATCGCCCTGGCGCAGGCGCGCGCGGCGCTCGCCGAGACGCAGGCAAAGCTCGACCGCGCCCGGCTCGAGGCGGACCGGCTGGAGAAGCTGCTGGCCGAGCGTGCCATCAGCCAGCGCGAGCACGACGACGCGCTCGCCAACCGCCAGCAGCTGGAGGCGTCGCTGCTGGCGGCCCGGGCGCGGGTGCGCGAGGCCGAGCTCAATCTTTCCTACACCACCGTGGATGCGCCGATCGCCGGCATCACCGGGCGGGCGCTGCGCTCCGAGGGCAGCCTGGTCACGGCCGGCGGGGAGAGCAGCCTGCTCACCACGCTCACGCGCACCGATCCGATCTGGGTCAGGTTCTCGCTCTCGGAACCCGAGTACGCACAGCTGCGCGGGGCCGGCGAACGCGCCGCCACGGTCGGCCTGACGCTGCCCGACGGCACGGCCTACGGGCGCAGCGGCCGGCTGAACTTCACCGGCTCGACGGTCGACACGCGCCTGGGCACCGTGCAGCTGCGGGCCGAGTTCGCCAACCCCTCGCTGGCCTTGCTGCCCGGCCAGTACGTGAAGGCGCGCGTCGAGATCGGCCAGCGCGACGCCCTGGTGGTGCCCCAGTCGGCCGTGCAGCAGAACGATCGCGGCCGCTTCGTGTGGGTCGTCGACGCCTCGAACCAGGCGGTGATGCGGCCGGTGGAGACCGGCAGCTGGGTCGGGTCCGACTGGGTGGTGCGCTCGGGCCTGCAGGCGGGCGAGCGCGTGGTCATCGACAACCTGATCCGGCTGCATCCGGGCGTGACGGTGCAGCCCAAGGTGCCCGAGCCCGCCGCCGGCACCGTCCCAGCCGCCCAAGCCGACCGAGCCGCCGCAGCATCCCCGGCCGCTCCAGCCGCCCCGGCCGCTTCGGCCGGCGGCAGCGGCGCCACCCGCTGAGCCGCGGGGCCGCCCCATGTCGCGCTTCTTCATCGATCGCCCGATCTTCGCGGCGGTGCTCTCGATCGTGCTGGTGCTCGCCGGGCTGATCGCCTCGCGCGTGCTGCCGGTGGCGCAGTACCCCGAGATCGCTCCGCCGACGGTCACCATCACCGCGACCTACCCGGGCGCCAGCGCCGAGACGCTGGCCAAGACCGTGGCCGCGCCGATCGAGGAGCAGCTCTCGGGCGTGGAGGGCCTGCTGTACTTCAGCTCGAGCTCGTCCTCGAGCGGCACGATGACCATCACCGGCACGTTCGAGGTCGGCACCAACGTCGATCAGGCGACCTTCAACGTCAACAACCGCGTGCAGCTGGCGCTGCCGCGCCTGCCCGACGAGGTGCGCCGCACCGGCGTCACCGTCCAGAAGCGCTCCAACGACATCCTGCTGGTGGTGGCCCTGAGCTCGCCCGACGGCCGTTTCGACACCCTGTACCTGTCGAACTACGCCTCGCTGAACATGGTCGACGAGCTCAAGCGCGTGCCCGGGGTCGCCGACGTGACGATCTTCGGCGCGCGCGACTACTCCATGCGCATCTGGCTCGATCCCGGCCGCATGGCGCAACTCGGCGTGACCGCTTCCGACGTGGCCGCCGCGGTGCGTGCGCAGAACGCCCAGTATGCCGCCGGCAAGATCGGCGCCGAGCCCGCGCTGCCCGGCCAGAGCCTGGTCTACACGGTCACCGCGCAGGGCCGGCTGGTCGAGCCCGAGCAGTTCGGCGAGATCGTGGTGCGCGCGGGCGGGCCGGCCGGCGTGCTGCGCCTGAAGGACGTCGCGCGCATCGAGCTGGGTGCCCAGAGCTACGACGCGTTCAACACGCTCGACGGCAAGCCGACCATCGGCACCGCGGTGTTCCTGCAGTCGGGCGCCAATGCGCTGGACGTCGCCCAGGCGGTCAAGGCGCGCATGGACGAGCTGAAGAAGGGCTTTCCCGAGGGCCTGGACTACGTCGTCCCGTTCGATACCACGCGCTTCGTCGAATCCTCGATCGGCGAGGTGGTGAAGACCATCATGGAGGCCGCGGCGCTGGTCATCCTGGTGGTGTTCGTGTTCCTGCAGACGGCGCGCGCCACCTTCATCCCGATGATCGCGGTGCCGGTCTCGCTCATCGGCACGTTCGCCGGCCTGTGGCTGTTCGGGTTCTCGATCAATACGCTGACGCTGTTCGCCATGGTGCTGGCGATCGGCATCGTGGTGGACGACGCGATCGTGGTGCTCGAGAACGTCGAGCGGCTGATGCGCGAGCAGAAGATGTCCGCGCGCGATGCGGCGATCGAGGCGATGCGCGAGGTCTCGGGCGCGATCGTGGCGATCGTGCTGGTGCTGTGCGCGGTGTTCGTGCCGGTGGCGTTCCTGGGCGGCATCGCCGGGCAGCTCTACAAGCAGTTCGCGGTCACGGTGGCCATCGCGGTGGTGCTCTCGGGCTTCGTGGCGCTCACGCTCACCCCGGCGCTGTGCGCCCTGATGCTGCGGCCGGGCGATCACGAGTCGAAGCTGTTCAGGCCGTTCAACGCCGGCTTCGCCGCGCTGACGCGCCTGTTCCTCTCGGCGGTCAATCTGACCCTGGCGCGCCGCGTGCTGGCCCTGCTGGTCTTCGCCGGCGTGCTGGTGCTGCTCGGCGTGCTGTTCACGCGCATCCCCGGCAGCTTCGTGCCGTCGGAAGACCAGGGCTACGTCATCGGCTCGGTGATCCTGCCCGACGGTGCGACCCTCGAGCGCACGGGGAAGGCCGGCGCGCAGCTGCGCAAGATGCTGGCCGACCACCCGGCCATCGAGCACATGTTCGTGGTCAACGGGTTCGACCTCATCGGCGGGGGCAACAAGACCAATGCCGCCACCATCTTCGTGCCGCTGAAGGACTGGTCGCAGCGCACGCACAGCGCCGCCGAGGTGAAAGGCGATATCTTCGCGCGCGGCATGGCGCTGTCCGACGGCATGGCGCTCGCCTTCAATCCGCCGGCGATCCGCGGCCTGGGCAGCGCGGGTGGCTTCGAGGTCTACGTGCAGGGGCGCAGCGACCCCGATCCGATGCGCCTGCAGCAGGTGGTGCAGGCCTTCGTCGGCGAGCTCTCGGCGAATCCGCGGCTGCAGGGCGTCGAGACCTTCTTCCGCCCGACGGTGCCGCAGCTGCGCGTCGAGGTCGACCGGGAGAAGGCGCTGTCGCTCGGCGTGCCGGTGCAGGACGTGTTCGACGCCCTGCAGAGCACGATGGGCACGCTGTACGTCAACGACTTCAACAAGTTCGGTCGTACCTACCGGGTGCAGGTGCAGGCCGATGCCCCCCACCGCGCCCGCCCGGAAGACCTGGGCAACGTCTTCGTGCGCTCGGCCACCACCGGCGAGATGATCCCGCTCAAGGCGTTCATCGCCACCCGCAGCACGGTCGGCCCGGAACAGCTCGAGCGCTTCAACGGCTATGTCGCGGCCAAGGTGCTCGGTGCGGGCACGCCGGGCGTGAGCTCGGCCGAGGCGATCCGCACCGTCGAGGAGGTCGCGCGCGCCACGCTGCCGTCCGGCTACGGCATCGCCTGGACCGGCCAGGCCTATCAGGAGAAGCGCGCGGGCAGTGCCTCGGTGTTCGCCTTCGGCTTCGCGATCGTGATGGTCTACCTCATCCTGGCCGCGCTCTACGAGCGCTGGGGGCTGCCGGTGGCGGTGCTGCTGGCGGTGCCGTTCGCCATCGCCGGCGCGCTCGGCTTCGTGTTCCTGCGCGGCATGGAGAACGACATCTACTTCCAGATCGGCCTGGTGGTGCTGATCGGCCTGGCGGCGAAGAACGCCATCCTGATCGTCGAATTCGCCCAGCAGGGCTTCCTCGCCGGCATGACGCCGGTCGATGCCGCGCTGCAGGCCGCCCGGCTGCGCTTTCGACCCATCGTGATGACCTCGCTCGCCTTCGTGCTGGGCGTGCTGCCGCTGGTGCTGGCCTCGGGCGCCGGTGCGGCAGCACGCCGCTCGATGGGCACCGGGGTGTTCGGCGGGATGATCGTGGCGACCTTCGTCGCCACCATCTTCGTGCCGATGTTCTTCGCGTTGACGGCGCGGCGCCGGCGCCCGCACGGGGCGCCCGAAGCCGCCCCGGTGCGGGAGGAGCTGCCGTGAGGGCGCGCCTGGCCTGCCTGGCGGCATCGCTGGCGATGCTGGCCGGATGCGCTCCGATGGGGCCCGACTACCGGCGCCCGGCGTCGGAGCTGCCCGAGCGCTTTGCCGACGCCGCGCCGGCCGAAGGCGCCGCCTCCGCTGCCGTGGCGCCCGACTGGTGGCGGCTGTACGGCGATGCGCAGCTCGATCGCCTGGTCGAGGCGGCTCTGGCGCACAACGCGGACCTGCGCCTGGCCGCGGCGCAGGTCGAGGAGGCCGAGGCGGTGCTGCGCGAGGCGTTCGCGGTGCTCGCGCCGCAGATCGACCTGGGCGCGACGTCGGCGCGCTCGCGCGCCAGCCGGATGACCACGCAACCCGTCCCGGCGGGCGTGCCGGTGGTCGGCGACAATCATCGGCTCGCCCTGTCGAGCGCCTACGAGATCGATTTCTGGGGCCGGCTGCGCCGCAGCGCCGAGGCGGCGCAGGCCCAGCTGATGGCGAGCCGCTACGGCCGCGACGTGATCGCCCTGAGCCTGTCCGGTACGGTGGTCCAGGGCTGGTTCGCGCTGCGCTCGCTCGATGCGCAGATCGCCGTCACCCGCGAGGGCCTGGGGGTGCGCGAGGAGTCCCTGGCGCTGGCGCGCGCGCGGGCGCGCGGCGGCCTGGTCTCGGACCTGGACGTCTACCAGGCCGAGGGCGCGCGCGCCGACGCGGCCGTGCAGCTGAACGAGTTGCAGCGCCAGCGCACCGCGCTCGAGCACCTGCTGGGCACGCTCAGCGGCCGGCTCGACCTGCGCGTGCCGCCGGGCGAGCTGCAGGCGATGCCCGAGGCGCCGTTGCCGCCGCCGGGCCTGCCCTCGGCGCTGCTCGACCGGCGTCCCGACATCCGCCAGGCCGAGGCCGGGCTGCAGGCGGCCAACGCCCGCATCGGCGTGGCGCGCGCGGCGATGATGCCGACGATCTCGCTCACCGGCACGTTCGGCGGCCAGAGCAGCGCGCTGTCCGACCTGCTCGCCGGCGGTGCGCGCATCTGGTCGATCGGCTTCGGCCTGAGCCTGCCGATCTTCGATGCGGGCCGCCTGCAGGCGCGCCTGGAGCAGACCGAGGCGCGCGAGCGCCAGGCGCTGATCGCCTACCAGAAGGCCGCCGAGACGGCGTTTCGCGAGGTCGCCGATGCCCTCGTCGACAACGAGCGCGGCGCGCAGGCCGAGCGCGAGCTGCAGGCGCGCGTGGCGGCCGCGCGCAACACCTCGCGGCTGGCGCGCACGCGCTACGAGGGCGGCTACTCGGGCTATCTCGAGGTGCTCGACGCCCTGCGCAGCCAGAACGACGCCGAGCTGGCGCTGATCCGCAGCCGCCAGGCGCGGCTGGCCTACAGCGTCGACTTGATGAAGGCGCTGGGCGGCGGCTGGTCCGACGGTCCCGAGCCATCGGCCGAGGCGCGAAACGGCGAGCGTTCGCGCAGCTCGTCCAGGTAGGCCCCGACCAGCGCGTCCTCGCGCTGCAGGAAGCGGTCGACCGCCTGGGCGAAGGCCGGCTCGGCGAGCCAGTGCGCCGAGACCGTCGGCACCGGCTCGAAGCCGCGCGCCATCTTGTGCTCGCCTTGCGCGCCGCCCTCGACCAGGCGCAGGCGCAGCGCGATCGCCGCCTCGATGGCCTGGTAGTAGCAGACTTCGAAGTGCAGGCACGGCACGTATTCGAGCGCGCCCCAGTAGCGGCCGTACAGCCGCTCCTCGTCGTGGACCAGCAGGCCGGCGGCGATCGGGCGGCCGGCGCGCTCGGCCAGCACCAGGATCAGGTGCTCGGGCAGGGCGCGCCCGATGCGCTCGAAGAACGCCTGGTTGAGGTAGGGCGTGGAATGGTGCGCCGCGTAGGTGGCCTGGTAGCAGCGGGTGAAGAACGCCCAGCGCGCCGGCGTGATGTCGCTGCCGTGCAGCCGGCGCACGTGCACCTGTTCCTGCGCCACGCGGCGACGCTCGGCGCGGATCTTCTTGCGCTTGGGCTGCGCGAGCGTCGCCAGGAACGCCTCGAAGTCGTCGTAGCCGTCGTTGCGCCAGTGGAACTGCACGCCGTGGCGCAGCATCAGGCCCGCCTCGCGCAGGGCGGCAGCCTCGGCCTCGAGCGGGAACAGCACGTGCAGCGAGGACACGCCCGAGGAGCGCGCCAGCGCCAGCAGCGCGTGCGCCGCGGCCCGGCGCGCCCCGGCGTCGCGCGCCCCGAGGCGGGTGCCCGTCACGGGCGTGAACGGCACCGCGCCCAGCAGCTTGGGGTAGTAGCGCAGGCCGTGGCGCTCATAGGCATCGGCCCAGGCCCAGTCGAACACGTACTCGCCCCAGGAATGCGCCTTCAGGTACAGCGGCACCGCCGCCACCGCCGTGCCCGATGCGTCTCGCAGCAACAGGTGGCGCGCGGTCCAGCCGCTGCCCGGGCCGACGCAGCCGGCGAGCTCGAGCGCGCGCAGGAACTCGTGGCGCAGGAAGGGCTGCGCCTGCGCGCGGCCCGCGCCGGCAGCCGCCAGCGCATTCCACTCCGCGGCCGTCACGCCCGACAGATCGTCGAGGACCTGCGTGCGATAATCGCCTCGTAGCCGCCCGCCCGACACTCTCGCCTCCATCCATGCGAATCGCCGCCGCGCAGCTGAACCAGATCGTCGGAGATTTTCGCGGCAACGTCGACCGGATTATCGCCGCTGCCCGCGAGGCGGTCGCACGCGGCGCGCGGGTATTGCTGACGCCCGAGCTGTCGCTGGCCGGCTATCCGCCCGAAGACCTGCTGCTGCGCGCGGCGTTCCTGCGCGGCTGCGAGCAGGCACTGGCCGCGGTGTGCGAAGCCAGCGCGGGGCTCGACCTGTACCTGGTGCTCGGGCATCCGCGCCGGCGCGACGCGCGGCGCTACAACGGCGCGAGCCTGGTGTACCGCGGCCGGGTGATCGGCGAGTACGACAAGCACGAGCTGCCCAACTACGACGTGTTCGACGAAGACCGCTACTACGAGCCGGCTGATCGCCCGCTGGTGTTCGAGGTCGACGGCGTCCGCTTCGGCATGGCGGTGTGCGAGGACTTCTGGTTCCCGCACGTGCCGGCGCGCGCGCGCGCGGCCGGCGCGCAGGTGCTGCTGGCGCTCAACGCCTCGCCTTTCCACCTGAACAAGCAGCACGAGCGGCTCGACGTGGCGCGCGCCAACGTGTGCAGCCAGGGCCTGCCGATGCTGGCCGCCAACCTGGTGGGCGGCCAGGACGAGCTGGTGTTCGACGGCCTGTCGTTCGCGCTCGATGCCGGCGGCGAGCTCAGGGCGCAGGCGCCCGCGTTCCGCGAGGACCTGCTGGTGGTCGAGGTATCGGAAGGTGCGCACCCGCACTTCGCGCCCGGCGCCGTCCAGCCCGCGCCGCTGCTCGAGGAGCAGGTCTACGGCGCCCTGGTGCTGGGGGTGCGCGACTACCTCGGCAAGAACGGCTTCCCCGGCGCGCTGATCGGCATGTCGGGCGGCATCGATTCCGCGCTCACCCTGGCGATCGCCGTCGACGCGCTCGGCCCCGCGAAGGTGCGCGCGGTGATGATGCCCTCGCGCTACACCGCCGACATCTCGCTCGCCGACGCGCGCGACATGGCCGGGCGCGTGGGCGTGCGCTACGACGAGATCTCCATCGAACCGTGCTTCGAGGCCTTCCTCGCCACGCTTGCCGGAGAGTTCCGCGGGCTGGCGCCCGACGCCACCGAGGAGAACATCCAGGCGCGGGTGCGCGGCACCCTGATGATGGCCTTGTCCAACAAGTCCGGCTCGATCGTGCTCACCACCGGCAACAAGAGCGAGATGGCGGTCGGCTACTGCACGCTGTACGGCGACATGGCCGGCGGCTTCGCGGTGATCAAGGACATCGCCAAGACCATGGTCTATCGCCTCGCGCGCTGGCGCAACGCGCAGGGCGAGGTGATCCCCGAGCGCATCATCACGCGCGCGCCCTCGGCGGAGCTGCGGGCCGGCCAGACCGACCAGGACAGCCTGCCGCCGTACGAGGTGCTCGATGCGATCATGCAGATGTACATGGAAGACAACCGCAGCATCGAGGAGATCGAGGCGGCGGGACATCCGCGCGCGGTCATCGACCGCGTGGTGCGCCTGATCCGCGTGAGCGAGTACAAGCGGCGCCAGTCTCCGGTCGGCATCCGCGTCACGCATCGCGCCTTCGGGCGCGACTGGCGCTACCCGATCACCTCGCGGTTCACCGACTAGCGCCTGTTCACCCTGCGATCACAGGGTGAACAGGCGCTGAAGGCCGCCGACTCGGGTACGAGACTCAGGTACGATTGGAGCAGACGGATTTTCCAGGAGCTCACCAAGTGACCATGAAAAAGATTACGGCGATCATCAAACCGTTCAAGCTCGACGAGGTGCGCGAGGCGCTCGCCGAGGTCGGCGTGACGGGTCTGACCGTGACCGAGGTCAAGGGGTTCGGCCGGCAGAAGGGTCACACCGAGCTGTATCGCGGCGCGGAGTACGTGGTCGACTTCCTGCCCAAGGTGAAGGTCGAGGTGATCATCGCCGGCACGGCGGTCGAGGCCGCGATCGACGCGGTGGTGCGCGCCGCGCGCACCGGGCGCATCGGCGACGGCAAGATCTTCGTCTCCGACGTCGAGCAGGTGGTGCGCATCCGCACCGGCGAGACCGGCGAAGCCGCCGTCTGAGGCGCGCCGCCGCCTCGGAACGTCACACGCTTTCAGGCGCGTGGGCCGGCGGTGCCTGCGCGCGGGGCGAGCAGCCGGCGCAGGCCGCGCAGCAGCCAGCGCACCAGCAGCACGGCCGCGACCAGGAACAGCAGCAGCACGACGAGGAACGCCATCGGGTGCGCCACGGCCAGCCATATGCCGGCCGGCACCAGCGCGTCCTCCCCGAGCGATACCGCAAGGTTGGAGAAGGGCTCCGGCGAGGTGTTGACCGCCGCGCGGGCACCCGACTTGGCGAAGTGCGTCGCGGCTGCCACGGTGCCCCCGAGGAGGGCCGCGGCCAGCGTCGCGGCGGCGCCCGAGTCGCCGAAGACGGCGGCCGCCAGCGCCGCACCGGCGGGAATGCGCACGAAGGTGTTCAGCGCATCCCAGACGCTGTCCAGCCACGGCAGCTTGTCGGCGAACAGCTCCACCGCCGTCATGAAGCCGGCCGCACCCAGCACCAGCGGGTGCTCGAGCAGCTCGAGGTGCTCGGGCAGCGGCCACACGCCGAGCCGTCCGAGCAGCCCGAGCAGGAACACCACCAGGTACAGGCGCAGGCCGGCGCCCCAGGCGAGCGCGCCCGCCAGCGCCAGGTCGGGCAGGTGCGTCGCCACCGGCGCCGGCAGCAGAGTGTGCAGCGCACCGATCCAGCTCGCGGATTCGTCCACGGCGCAGCCCGGTAGACTATGGCGGTGACAGGAACCACCCGTTCATGAGCGACATTGTGCCAGCGCGCGATCCGGCGCGAGGCATCGGCGCCGTGCTGCTGGCAGCCGGGCGCTCGGTGCGCATGGGCGGGCCGAACAAGCTGCTGATCCCGGTCGCGGGCGAGCCGATGGTGCGCCGGGCGCTGTGCGTCCTGCAGGCGGTGCCGCTCGCGCCGGTGGTGGTGGTGCTCGGGCGCGAGCCGCAGGCCGTGCGTGCGGCGCTTGCCGGGCTGCCCGCCTGCACGATGTGCGAAGTGCCCGAAGGAGCCGACCAGCAGGTGTCGGTCGACGCCGGGCTGCGCGTGCTGCCCGAGGGGCTCGACGCCGTGCTGATCATGCTCTCGGACCAGCCGCTGCTCGACGCCGACGACCTGCGCTGGCTGGTCGCGCGATGGCGCGGCCTGCCGGCGGGGTCGGCGGCGATCCCGGAGTTCGGCGGGCAGCGCGGCAACCCGGTGGTGGTCGACGGCTCGATGCGCGCCCCCATCCTCGCCGCCGGCCCGGACACCGGCTGCCGCGGCTATCTCGCGGCCAACCCGCAGCGGGTGCATCGCGTGACGGCGCCCAACGACCATTTCGTGGTCGACATCGACACCGCCGAGGACCTGGCCCGGCTGGCCGGGCGCGGCGTACGCGTCGGCGGGGAGGGCGCCGGCACCTGAAGTTCAGCGCGCCGGCAGCCTGAGCAGCACGATCAGCGCGCCGGCGCCGCCGTCGTTCGGGCGGGCCTGGCAGAAGGCCAGCACTTCCTGGCGCTGCGCGAGCCAGCGCGGCACCCGGGCCTTGAGCACCGGCTCGCGGCCGATCGAGCCCAGCCCCTTGCCGTGGATCACCCGCACGCAGCGCCACTCCTCGCGCAGCGCGCGCGCCAGGAAGCCGGCCAGCGCCTCGCGCGCCTCGTCCGTGCGCAGGCCGTGCAGGTCGATCTGGCCCTTGACCGTCCATTGGCCGCGACGCAGGCGTCGCACGACGTCCGGCCCGATGCCGTGACGCCGGTACGACAGCGTCTCGTCCGTCTCGAGGAACTGCTCGACGCCGATCTCGTCGGACAGCGAGGCGGCGAGCACCGCGCGCTCGTCGAGCTCGCGCTGGCGCGGGGCGGCGGGTGGGGCGGGACGATGGGGGTCGACGCGGCCGGTGGGCGCCAGCGGCACGGCGCCGGCGACCGCCTCGCGGAAGAGATCGGCCTCGCGCACCTGGCGCCGGGCGTGCTCGCGGTGCTCCTCTTCCTCGAGCGAGCGCTGGCGCGCCTGCACGCGCGCCCGCTCGCCGAGCGCATCCAGCGCCTGCAGCCCCGCCAGCCGCTCCACGGGCCCGCTGCGCCGCATTCGCGTCATGCGTGCCGCCTCCTGCGTCAGGCCGCCTGCCGCGCCTCGAGGTAGCGCTGGGCGTCGAGCGCGGCCATGCAGCCGCTGCCGGCGCTGGTCACTGCCTGGCGATAGACGTGGTCCTGCACGTCGCCGGCGGCGAACACGCCGCGGATGCTGGTGGCCGTGGCCTGGCCGTTCGAGCCGCCGCGGGTGACGATGTAGCCGTTGGCCATCTCGAGCTGCCCCTCGAACAGCGCCGTGTTCGGCGAGTGGCCGATGGCGACGAACAGGCCGCTCACGGCGATGTCGCTCGTCTCGCCGCTGCGGTTGTCGCGCAGCCGCACGCCGGTGACCCCGCTGTCGTCGCCGAGCACCGCATCGAGCTCCTGGAACCAGCGCACCTCGACGTTGCCTTCGCGCGCCTTGGCCATCAGCTTGTCGATCAGGATGGGCTCGGCGCGGAAGCGGTCGCGCCGGTGCACCACGGTGACCTTGCTGGCGATGTTGGACAGGTACAGCGCCTCCTCGACCGCGGTGTTGCCGCCGCCGACCACCGCCACCTCCTGGCCGCGGTAGAAGAAGCCGTCGCAGGTGGCGCAGGCCGACACGCCCTTGCCCATGAACGCCTGCTCGGAGGCCAGGCCGAGGTACTTGGCCGAGGCACCGGTGGCGATCACCAGCGCGTCGCAGGTGTACTCGCCGGAGTCGCCGACCAGCCTGATCGGCGACTCGGACAGCATGGCGGTGTGGATGTGGTCGAACACGATCTCGGTGCCGAAGCGCTCGGCATGGCGCTGGAAGCGCGCCATCAGCTCCGGCCCCTGTATGCCGTCGGCATCGGCGGGCCAGTTGTCGACGTCGGTGGTGGTCATCAGCTGGCCGCCCTGCGCCAGGCCGGTGATCAGCACCGGCTGCAGGTTGGCGCGGGCCGCGTAGACTGCGGCGGTATACCCGGCGGGGCCGGATCCAAGGATCAGCAAACGGGCGTGGCGAACGGTCGACATGGGCGGATGAGCGGGTCGGGCGTTGTAAGAAACTCAAAAAATCATCGGCTTAGGGCGTTGATCTTTGAGCGTTTTGTGATATTTGGCGCGGGTAGGGCAGAATTATAGGAGTGCAGCGCGCCAGGATGGGGCGTGGCGGCGTTCATCGCGAGGTGGGTATGTCTCTCGAACAAAACAAGGCTTTCCTGCGCAGGGTACCCTTGTTGTCCAGCCTGAACGATCAACAGATCGAAGCCCTGGCGGCGGGCAGCACGCGACGCAACTTCCCGAAGGGGCGCACCATCGTCTCCGAGGGCGAGCCTTCCCAGTCGCTGTACATCCTGCTGTCCGGGCGCGCCAAGGTGCAGCGTTCCGACTCCGAGGGCAAGGAGGTGATCCTCGCCGTGCTCGGCTCGGGCGACTTCTTCGGCGAGATGAGCCTCATCGACGACGCGCCGCGCTCGGCCAGCGTCATCACGCTGGAATCGTGCGACTTCATGTCCATCGCCAAGGACAGCTTCAAGTCGATGCTCATGCAGAGCAACGAGATGTGCCTGGCGGTGATGAAGGGCATGGTCGCGCGCCTGCGCGAGGCCGACCAGAAGATCGAGACGCTGGCGCTGCTCGACGTCTACGGGCGGGTGGCGCGCGTGCTGCTCGACTTCTCCGAGCACGTCGACGGCGAGCGCGTGGTCAAGCACAAGCTGCCGCGCCAGGAGATCGCCAAGATGATCGGCGCCTCGCGCGAGATGGTCTCGCGCGTGATGAAGGGCCTCGAGATCGACGGCTTCATCGTGCCGATGCCGGAAGGCCGGCTGCTGCTGCGCGAGAAGATCAGCTCCTACATCAGCTGAACCGGGCCGCGCCCTCACGATGTCGCGTACCAGTGTCGCCGCCGCGCCGCCCGCCCGGGCGGTCGCGGCTCGCAACCGCCATCCCGGCTCCGGCCTGCCCGAGCGCGCGCTGCGCCTGATGCAGGAGGCGCGCTGGATGGTGATGGCCGCCTTCGGCGCCTTCCTGCTGCTGATCCTGCTCACCTACGACAAGGCCGATCCGGGGTGGTCGCATGCCATCGTCACGCGCACCATCGCCAACGCCGGCGGGCGCGTCGGCGCCTGGTTCGCCGACCTGCTGCTGTACCTGTTCGGGCTGAGCGCCTACCTGTTCGTGGCGCTGCTCGCCGGCGCGGTGCTGCGCGGGCTGCGCGCCCTGCGCGCGAGCCCGCCCGACAGCGCACTGGCCACGCAGCGCTTCGCCTGGGAGCGCTGGCTGGGGTTCGCGCTGCTGCTGCTGGGCTGCGTGGGGGTCGAGTCGGCGCGCCTGCACAGCCTGCAGGCCGACCTGCCGCTCGGGCCCGGGGGCATCGTCGGCGCGCTCATCAGCGATCCGCTGTTCGTCGCGCTCGGTCCGGTCGGCGGCACGCTGGCGCTGCTGGTGATGGTGGCGAGCGGCTTCAGCCTGTGGTCAGGCTGGTCGTGGCTGACGATCTTCGAGCGGATCGGCCTGGCGCTCGAATGGAGCGCGCAGCGCCTGGTGCAGGCGGTGGTGGCGCGGCGCGACCGGCGTATCGGCGAGGTCGCAGCCACCGAGCGCGACGAGCAGGTGCAGGTCAAGCGGCGCATCCTCGACGACGACCCCGAGCCGGTGCGCATCGAGACGCCGGTGGCGCGCATCGAGCGCTCCGAGCGCGCCGAGGCCGAGCGCCAGAGCGTGCTGTTCGTCGACCTGCCGGCCGACACCCAGCTGCCGCCGGTGTCGCTGCTCGACGAGCCGCCCGTGGCCGGCGAGAGCGTGTCGCAGGAGACGCTCGAGTACACCTCGCGCCTGATCGAGAAGAAGCTCGCCGACTTCAACGTGGCGGCCAACGTGGTGGCCGCCTATCCGGGGCCGGTGATCACCCGTTACGAGATCGAGCCGGCCACCGGCGTCAAGGGCAGCCAGATCGTCAACCTCTCGAAGGACCTGGCGCGTGCGCTCTCGCTGGTATCGATCCGCGTGGTCGAGACCATCCCCGGCAAGAACCTGATGGGGCTCGAGCTGCCCAACGCGCGCCGCCAGACGGTGCGCCTGTCCGAGATCCTCGCCTCGCAGGTCTACGCCACCAGCGCCTCGCCGCTCACGCTGGCGCTGGGCAAGGACATCGCCGGCCATCCGGTGGTGGTCGACCTGGCCCGCATGCCCCACCTGCTGGTGGCCGGCACCACCGGCTCGGGCAAGTCGGTGGGCATCAACGCGATGCTGCTGTCGCTGCTCTACAAGAGCGACCCGACCCAGGTGCGGCTGATCCTGATCGACCCCAAGATGCTCGAGATGAGCACCTACGAGGGCATCCCGCACCTGCTCGCGCCGGTGGTCACCGACATGCGCCAGGCCGGCAACGCGCTGAACTGGTGCGTGGCCGAGATGGAACGGCGCTACCGCCTGATGAGCAAGCTCGGCGTGCGCAACCTCTCGGGCTACAACCACAAGATCTCCGAGGCGCACAAGCGCGAGCAGCTCATCCCCAACCCGTTCTCGCTCACCCCCGATGCGCCCGAGCCGCTGGGCGCGCTGCCGCAGATCGTGGTGATCATCGACGAGCTGGCCGACCTGATGATGGTGGTCGGCAAGAAGATCGAGGAGCTCATCGCGCGGCTGGCGCAGAAGGCGCGCGCCGCCGGCATCCACCTGATCCTGGCCACCCAGCGTCCGTCGGTGGACGTGATCACCGGCCTGATCAAGGCCAACATCCCGACCCGCATCGCCTTCCAGGTCTCCTCGAAGATCGACTCGCGCACCATCCTCGACCAGATGGGCGCCGAATCGCTGCTCGGGCAGGGCGACATGCTGTACCTGCCGCCGGGCGGCGGCGTGCCGATGCGCGTGCACGGCGCCTTCGTCGCCGACGAGGAGGTGCACAAGGTGGTCGAGCACTGGAAGCAGCTCGCCGAGCCGCAGTACGTCGAGGGCATCCTCGAGGGCGGCGTGCCCGAGGAGGTCGACTCGGGCAGCGCGGTCGGCTTCGGCGGGCTGTCGCAGACGCTGGCCGAGGCCGGCGTCGACGGCGAGGCCGACCCCATGTACGACCAGGCGGTGGCGGTGGTCGTCAAGCACAAGCGCGCCTCGATCTCGCTGGTGCAGCGCCACCTGCGCATCGGCTACAACCGGGCGGCGCGCCTGCTCGAGCAGATGGAGAAGTCGGGGCTGGTCTCGTCGATGGCCAGCAACGGCAATCGCGAGCTGCTGGTGCCGTCGTCGCAGGAGGTGTGATGACCGGGCGCCGCGCCCTGCTGTGGCTGCCGCTGCTGGCCTGGGCGGCGTGGGCGCCGGTGTCGGCGCAGCCTGCGGGCAGCGGCGCGCTGGCGCAGCTGCACGAGTTCGTCACCGGCACGCGCAGCGCGCGCGGCGAGTTCATCCAGACCCTGCTGCGCGCCGACGGCCGGCCGGCCGAGACGAGCAGCGGCAGCTTCGCCTTCGCCCGGCCGGGACGCTTTCGCTGGGAGGTGCAGCGTCCCTACGAGCAGCTGCTGGTCGCCGACGGCGAGCGCCTGTACTTCTACGACAAGGACCTGAACCAGGTCACCGTGCGCAAGCTGTCCGATTCGACGGCGGCCACGCCGGCGGCGATCCTGTTCGGCCATGCCGACCTGGAGCGCGATTTCACGCTGCGTGAGCTCGCCGCCCGCGACGGCCTGCAGTGGCTCGAAGCGGTGCCGCGCAGCAAGGACGCGGGCTTCGAGCACATCGCAATGGGATGGCGCGGCGGCCTGCCGGTGCGGATGGAGGTCAAGGACGCGTTCGGGCGCACCACCTCGTTCGAGTTCCGCGACATCGTGCGCAACGCCGCCATCGACGCCGCGCGCTTCCGCTTCGTGCCCCCCAAGGGTGCCGATGTCGTCGAGCAGTAGCGGCCATGCCGCGCACCCGCCGGCCGCGCCCGGCGATGCGCTCGCCGACGTGGACACCCCGGCGCTGGTCCTCGATCTCGATGCCTTCGAGGCCAACCTCGCGGCCGTGCATGGCCACGCGCGGGCGAACGGCGTGCGCGTACGCGCGCACGGCAAGGCGCATCGCTGCCCCGAGATCGCGTGCCGGCAGCTCGCCGCAGGCGCCGTCGGCGTGTGCTGCCAGAAGGTCGGCGAGGCCGAAGGGTTCGCGGCGGCCGGCATCGACGACATCCTGGTCAGCAACGAGATCGTGGGCGCCGCCAAGCTCGCGCGCCTGGCGCGGCTGGCGCGCTCGGTGCGCCTGGCGGTCTGCGTCGATCACCCGGATGCGGTGACGGCCCTGGCACAGGCCTGCGTGGCCGAGGGCTCGCGCCTCGACGTGCTGATCGAGGTCGACGTGGGGCAGGGACGCTGCGGCGTGGCGAGCGTCGACGAGGCGCTGGCCCTGGCGCGCGCGCTCGCGGCGGCGCCGCGATTGCGCCTGCGCGGCCTGCAGGCCTACCATGGCGGCGCGCAGCACCTGCGCACCGCCGGCGAGCGGGCCGCGGCCTTCGGCGAGACCATGCGCCGCGCTGCCCGCGTACGCGATACCCTGCGCAGCGCCGGTTTCCGCTGCGAAGAGGTGAGCGGCGGGGGTACCGGCACGTTCATCCACGAAGCGGCCAGCGGCATCTACACGGAGATCCAGCCGGGCTCGTACGTGCTGATGGACCTCGACTATCGCGCCAACCAGGCCGATGCCGCCGCACCGGCCCTGCGCCAGGCGATCGGCGTGCTCGCCACCGTGATGAGCGTGCGCGATGCGCACGTCGTGCTCGATGCCGGGCTCAAGGCGCTGGCCCTCGATTCCGGCCCGCCCGCCATGCGCCTGCCGGGCTGGGCGGTGCGCACCGTCTCCGACGAGCACACCGTGGTCGACCGCGGTCCGGGAACGCCGGCGCTGTCGCTCGGTGCGCGCTGCCTGCTCGATCCGGGGCACTGCGATCCGACGATGGCCCTGCACGACTGGGTCGTGGCCTGCCGCACCAACCGCGTCGAGGCGGTCTGGCCGGTCCTGCCGCGCGGCGCATCGCGCTGAAGGGCCCGCAGGCCGGCTGCGCGCGGAAGAGGCTGCGAGCCGGCCGCGCGGCCTGCGCCGATGTCGGGCACACCGGCTGGGCGCAGCCGGTTGCGGTAAGCTCGACGTTTGTGCGGCAGCCAGGCGTAGCGAGGGATCTGCAATGAGTACGGTCGGGCCGGCGGCGCCGGCGACGGAATCCGCCGGTGGCGCGAGCGATACCCGCGTGATCGCGGTGGTGGGGCTGGCGCACGGGGTGTCGCACTTCTTCCAGCTCATCCTCGCGCCGCTGTTTCCCTGGCTCAAGGAGGCCTTCGGCCTTTCCTACGCCGAGCTGGGGCTGACCATGACGCTGCTCTTCGTCGTCTCGAGCATCGGGCAGTCGCTGTCGGGCTTCCTGGTCGACCGCGTCGGTCCACTGCGCGTCATGCTGGGGGCGCTGGGGCTGTTCGCGCTGGCGGCGCTGGTGCTCGCGGCCAGCCCGGGCTATGCCGCGCTGCTGGCCGGGGCGGTGCTGGTCGGGCTGGGCAACGCCTCGTTCCACCCCATCGACTACTCCATCCTCAACGCCAGGGTGAGCACGCGCCGCATCGGCCACGCCTACGCCGTGCACGGCGTCACGGGCAACCTGGGGTGGGCAGCCGCGCCGGTGTTCCTGGTCGGGATCACCCAGCTGGCGAGCTGGCGCACGGCGTTTGCGGCCGCCTCGCTGCTGGCGCTGGTGGTGCTGGTGGTCGTCTGGCGCAACCGTGCCCTGCTCGAAGCGCCGGTGCGGCGTGCGGCTGCCGCAGCCGCGGCCGCCGCGCAGCCGGCGCGCAGCGGCGATACCTTCGCCTTCCTGCGCCTGCCCGAGGTGTGGCTCAGCTTCGCGTTCTTCGCCGCCTATGCCTTCGCACTGGGCGGCGTGCAGACCTTCGCGCCCGAGGCCGCGCGCCTGCTGCATGGGGTGCGAGCGGAATGGGTGGCGCTGTGCCTGACGGTCTACATGCTCGGCAGCGCCGGCGGATCGCTCCTGGGCGGGTTCCTCGCCGGCGACGCCGACCGCGCCGAGCGCGTCATCGGCCTGTGCTTCGGGGTGGCCGCCACCATCGCGATCAGCCTCGGGCTGGCACCCTGGCCCGGCTGGTCGATTCCGCTGCTGTTCGCCGCCATGGGCCTGGCCAGCGGCGTTGCCAATCCTTCACGCGACATGCTCATCCGGCGCGCCGCGCCGCCCGGCGCCACCGGGCGCGTCTACGGCGTCGTCTACTCCGGCCTCGACCTCGGCAGCTCGCTGGCGCCGGCGGCGTTCGGCCTGCTGATGGACGCGCACCAGCCCAAGCTGGTGTGGCTGGGAATCGCCGCCGCGCAGGCCGCGCTGATCGCCGGCGCGTTCCGCGCGGGGCGTGCCACGCGCGTTCGCAATGCCGCGCCCGGCACCGCCTGAACAGCACGACCCGGCCGACCCGCGCCAGGCGGGCGGCGATCTTTTCGGCGCCGAGCTGGCCGCGGCCACTGCGAGCGCTGCGGCCGGAGCGGCCACGACGGGTGCTGCAGCCGAGGCATCCGGCGCGGCGGCCGCGGCCGACGAGGGCGCGCCGCTGGCCGAGCGGCTGCGGCCGCGCACCCTCGACGAGGTCATTGGCCAGGCGCACCTGCTCGGCCCCGGCAAGCCGCTGCGCGTGGCCTTCGAGTCCGGCCGGCCGCACTCGATGATCTTCTGGGGCCCGCCCGGCGTCGGCAAGACGACGCTGGCGCGGCTGATGGCCGATGCCTTCGATGCGCAGTTCATCGCCATCTCGGCCGTGCTCGGCGGCGTCAAGGAGATCCGCGAGGCGGTGGCCGCCGCCCAGCAGGCGCGCCAGCGCGGACGGCGCACGATCCTGTTCGTCGACGAGGTGCACCGCTTCAACAAGGCGCAGCAGGACGCCTTCCTGCCGCACGTCGAGAGCGGGCTGTTCACCTTCATCGGCGCGACCACCGAGAACCCCTCGTTCGAGGTCAACGGCGCGCTGCTCTCGCGTGCGCGCGTCTACGTGCTCGAGCCGCTGTCGCACGACGATCTCGAGCGGCTGTTCGCGCGCGCGCTCGAGCGGGGCGCCGGGCGTCCCGAGGCTGCCGCCGCGCCGGCCGCGGCCACCGCTGCCGGCGCGGCTGGTGCAGCCGGTGCGGCTGGTACTGGCGCCGGTGTCGCCGAAGCGGCCGTCACCTTCGATGCGCCCGCGCGCGAGCGCCTGATCGGCTGGGCCGACGGCGACGCGCGCCGCCTGCTCAATGCCATCGAGATCGTCGTGGCGGCCGCGCGTGCGCAGGGCCGCACGAGCGTCGATGCCGCCTACCTCGAGACGGCGATGTCGCAGAACCTGCGCCGCTTCGACAAGGGCGGCGAGGTCTTCTACGACCAGATCAGCGCCCTGCACAAGGCGGTGCGCGGCTCCGATCCCGACGCCTCGCTCTACTGGCTGGCCCGCATGCTCGACGGAGGTGCCGATGCGCGCTACCTCGCGCGGCGCATCGTGCGCATGGCGAGCGAGGACGTCGGCCTGGCCGATCCGCGCGCGCTCGCCCTCGCGCTGGATGCCGCCGAGGCCTACGAGCGGCTCGGCTCCCCGGAGGGCGAGCTGGCGCTCGCCGAGGCGGTCGTCTACATGGCCTGCGCGGCCAAGTCCAACGCGGTCTACGTGGCCTGGAAACGCGCCGGCGCGTTCGTGCAGGAGCACGGCTCGGCCCCCGTGCCCATGCATCTGCGCAACGCGCCCACCCGCCTCATGAAGGGCCTGGGCTACGGTCGCGGCTACCGCTACGCCCACGACGAGGAGGGCGGCTACGCCGCCGGCGAGCGCTACTTCCCCGAGGGCGTCGAGCCGCAGCGCTTCTACGAGCCGGTCGAGCGGGGGCTGGAAACCCGCATCCGCGAGAAGCTCGCGTGGCAGCGCGAGCGCGACAGTACGCAGGATGACAGCGCGCAGGATCCGCGGGATCCGCAGGAACCGAACGGCTGACGGCGCATCGGCCGGGCGGAGCGCCGACGTCGACGTGATCGTGCGGCGCGAGCCCCGGCGGCTCGGGGTCGCCGCACCCCACGCCTTGATACACTCGGCGATCGACGACACCTGCGCGCCCTCCCGCTTCCATGCTCGACATCGCCCAGCTCCGCAAGGATCCCGAAGCCGTCGCCGCGCGGCTGGCCTCCCGCGGCTATACGCTCGACCTCGGCGCGTTCCGCACGCTCGAGTCCGCGCGCAAGGCGCTGCAGACGCGCGCCGAGGCGCTGCAGGCGCGCCGCAACGCGCTGTCGAAGTCGATCGGCCAGCTCAAGTCGCGCGGCGAAGACACCTCGGCGGTGATGGCCGAGGTGGCCGGCCTGGGCGACGAGCTGAAGGCCGCCGCTGAAGAGAACGAAACCGTGCAGGCGAAGCTGCACGACTGGCTGCTGCAGGTGCCCAACCTGCCGCACGAATCGGTGCCGGCGGGCCACGACGAGCGGCACAACCGCGAAGTGCGCCGCTGGAGCCCGCAGGGCCGCGACCCCGAGCCGCTGGGGTTCGCGCCGCGCGATCACGTCGACGTCGGCGCCCCGCTCGGCCTCGACTTCGAGACCGCGGCGAAGCTTTCCGGCGCACGCTTCGTGGTGATGAAGGGCGCGATGGCGCGGCTGCACCGCGCCATCGCGCAGTTCATGCTCGACGTGCAGACCGGCGAGCACGGCTACACCGAGTGCTACACGCCATACATCGTCAACCGCGACAGCCTGCGCGGCACCGGGCAACTGCCCAAGTTCGAGCAGGACCTCTTCGCCGCGAAGAAGGGCGGCCAGGAAGGCGAGGGCGAGTCGCTGTACCTCATCCCCACCTCCGAGGTGCCGCTCACCAATTTCGTGCGCGACCAGATCGTCGCGGCCTCCGGCCTGCCGATCCGCCTCACCGCGCACACGCCGTGCTTCCGCTCCGAGGCCGGCGCCTACGGCCGCGATACGCGCGGCATGATCCGCCAGCACCAGTTCGACAAGGTCGAGATGGTGCAGATCGTGCATCCCGATCACTCCTACGAGGCCCTCGAGCAGATGGTGGGCCACGCCGAGGCGATCCTGCGCCGGCTCGGTCTGGCCTACCGGGTGGTGCTGCTGTGCACCGGCGACATGGGCTTCGGCGCCGCCAAGACCTACGATCTCGAGGTGTGGCTGCCGGCGCAGGAGGCCTATCGCGAGATCTCCTCGGTGTCGAACTGCGAGGCCTTCCAGGCCCGGCGCATGCAGGCGCGCTTTCGCGGCGCCGACGGCAGGATCGGCCTGCTCCACACCCTGAACGGTTCCGGGCTCGCCGTCGGGCGCACCCTGGTCGCCGTGCTCGAGAACCATCAGCAGCCCGACGGCTCGGTACGCGTGCCCGACGCGCTGGTGCCCTACATGGGCGGGCTGCGGCGCATCACGGCCTGAAGCGACGCGGCGGACGGGCGGCCCGGCGCGCGGAGCGGGTACGCTTTGCTATACTTGCCGGCTTCGCGTCGCGACCCGCGCGAGACCCGGAAAGGTGGCAGAGTGGTCGAATGCGCCGGACTCGAAATCCGGTTTACGGTTCCACCGTAACGTGGGTTCGAATCCCACCCTTTCCGCCAGCGACTACGCCGGTGGCTTTCATCTCCCGGCGTTTCTGCTGTACGAAGTCCCACAGCAGCGATCGCGCTTTTTCCTCGCCCTCGACCAGCTCGGCCAAGTGAGCGAAGTGATGGTCGGGCATCGCTTCGACGCCCGTTTTCCAGTTGCTGAGTCGTTGCTCGGATACACCGAGTAACCTCGCAAGTTCGCGCTGAGATCTCGTTTCGCGCCACTTGTCAATTAGGGTTTTCTCTACATTCATACCGCCCTCGACTAACGACTTTTCCGTTAGATTACAACTACCGAGTTTTCCGTTAGCTAACGGAATTTCGGCTAGCGGTCAGTCTACTGGAGCTTCGGGGATGGCGCACCTGGCGCAAGAGGTGGTTGAAGGCGACGCGGCGCACGGGTGCCCCCCGCGCGAGCGGGGGGCCACCGGGCGACGCGGCGGGCTCCCCCCGTCCGGTAACACGGGGGGAAAGTCCCAGACAGGCGAGGGTCGACGGTTCGCGTATGCCGATCCGCCGTACCTGGGCTGCGCGAAGCGCTACTACGGCAAGCGGCATGACCAGGCGGCGGTCTATGACACGGTGGAAGGGCACCGGGCATTGATCGATCGGCTGGAATCCGAGTTCCCGGACGGTTGGGCGCTGAGCTGCCATGTCCCTTCGCTGGGCGTGTTGCTCTCGATGTGTCGACCTGGCGTGCGAGTCGGCGCGTGGGTGAAGCCGTTCTCGGGCGTTCGGCCGCGCGTGCGAGCTCGGTTCGGCTGGGAGCCGGTGATCTATCGAACGTCGCTGGCCTGGGACTTCGGGCCGCAGTTCACCGACTACGTCATCGCGAACGGCAACCGCAAGGTTGGTGAGAGGGAGTTGTTCGAAGGGCAGAAGCCCGAGGTCTTCGCCGCCTGGATCGCAGATCTGTTGGGGTACCGGGTTGGCGATTCGATCGTCGACTTGTTTCCAGGCAGCGGTGCGCTGTCGCGGGCCTTTGCCAAGCTCGATGCACGCTGCGATGCGGGTCTGTTTCAGCTGGACCTGGTGGCATGACGGCCATCGTTGACTGGTGCACCGCCACCTTCGAGTTCGACTCGGAGCGCTTCCGGGGCTTGCTCAATGCCCTGTCGTTCGCCGTGGGCCTGCCGCTGCAGGCGGTGGAGTCGGCGGCCCTTCGTGGGTTCACCGATGGCCGGCGGATCCACGCGTTCGTGCGCGGTGAGTTCGTGCACCTGGCCACCGTGTGCTGGGGCGGTGAGTCCCAGCGTGGCAGGGCGATGCTCGACATCCCCGGTGCCTCTTGCGGCCTGATCGACTGGCCGGCCATGCGCGACCTGATCGAGTCGCTACCGGAGTCGCGCCTGACGCGCGTCGACGTCGCGGTCGATCTCCACGATGGTCAGTGGACCGTCGACGACGCGATGCAGTGGGTGCGCGCCGGCGACTTCAACTGCTCGGGCCGCAACCCGAGCACGCGCATCGACGGCGACTGGTTGCCCGTGCTGGACGGCGGCAAGAGCCGCGAGGGCCGCACGCTCTACGTGGGCAAGGCGCGCAACGGCAAGGGCCTGCGCGTGTACGAGAAGGGCCGCCAGCTCGGCGACGCCGAGTCGGAGTGGAATCGCTTCGAGGTTCAGTTCGGCAACCGCGATCGCGTGTTGCCCTTCGACATGCTCACGGAGCCCACGCGGTTCTTCGTGGGCGCATATCCCGCGCTCGAACGTGTGCTCTCTGCAGCGGGCGAGCGCATCGCGACGATTTCGAACACTGCGGCGATCACGATCGGCCGCATCTTGACCTGGGTGAAGGCGAGCGCCGGCAAGTGGCTGCACGTGCTCGCCTCCGAGGTCGATCCGTCTGAGCTGGTGGAGGCCGTCCGCGTGTCTGCGGTGCCTCGCCGGGTGCAATCGTCCGCCGTGGGGGCGGGCCTATTGCCGGAGGCTGTCCGGCGTTCATTCGAGGAGTGGAAGTCATGGCATGGGAACGGGTGATGGTGTACGGCTTCACGGCGTGGAAGGGCCAGATGGACGACGGCAAGGCCGTCGATTCCGGGAAGGTGCTGATCCTGCGGCCGTTGAAGTCGCAGCGCAACAGCGCGGATCAGTTCAAGGTCGGGCAGTACACGCAGGAGTTCTCCTTGGGTTCCTCGGCGTTGGCGGGGCGGTGGGTCGCCGACCCGAGCAAGCCGTTTCCGCCGCGCGAGATGGAGGTCAACTTCGAGATGGTGACTACCGGCAAGCGCGTGGAGGTCATTGTGTCCGAGCTGCGTTCGATCACGCCTGCGAAGGCGGCGTGATGGTGACCACCTACGACGGCCTGGTGTGCACGTCGGCACGCCGCGATCACTTCGGCTTCGTGCTCTTCCGTAATCGCGGCGCGGCGCCGGTGGAGTTCGTGTGCAGCCAATGGGCCTGGCCGGCCACCGATGAGGGCAGGGACGCCGCGCGTCGGCAGATGGTACGCACGATCGAACGCCTGCAGCTCGAGGACGCGCAGCCGGCCATGCGCGCCCAGGCGGTGATCGTCTGATTTTCTGGCCGGCGCGGACTTGGTGCAGCCGCGTCGGTTCCTGTTTCCGCACCGTAGGGGACTGTGATGCAGAAGAAATTGGCGGCTCTGGCCGCTCTGGGTGCCGGCTCGGTGGGCTCGGCGATGGCGGCCGTGCCGTCGTCGGTGACGACGGCCCTGACCGATGCGGCTGCCGACTCGGCGACCGTGGCCGGGCTGGCGCTGGCCGTGGCGATCGGCATCGTCGCGTTCAAGTACATGAAGCGGGCGCTGTAACGTGGGCGTGCAGTATCAGGGGCGGTGCTTTGAATCGACCGCTGATGCTGCTGCCGCTGCATGGTCGGGGGTGGCTCCGGTTATAGGGCCGGGGTCGCCCCCTGTCGTTTCGGTAACCGAGTGGACGGGGACAGGCTGGCAAGTCGCGTCGTATCAGGGCGGTGCGTTGCTGGGGGTGCAGGTGGTGCCGACGATCGCGTTCGGGAGCTGCGATGCCGGTGCGGCTGCGCTCGATGGCATGACGCTGGCGTGGCTGGTGGTGGGCGTGTGGGTAGCGGCTTGGGCGCTGCGGTCGATGGGCCGAGCGCTGGGGCGGTAGATGGTGTCCGGCGAAGTGCTGTCGTGCTGCACAGAATGAGGGCGTCGAGATGCAACAGTTGATGGATGCGAATTTTCTCGCGGCGTTCTTGGCTGTGGTGGGCGCAGCGTGGATCGTCTTGAGATGAGGGGCGCGTTCGTTGCTATCGCTCTGCTGGCGGGTCTGTCGGTGGTGCCCGCGCGCGCGGAGTATCGATGGCCGTCGGGTGTTCAGATTCGTGCGGCGACCAACGGTGTGCCGGTGGTGGTGGGGAGTCTGACGAAGCAGGCCGCGATCAGCGGTGTTGGTGGTGGTGCGTCGTTGATCGCCGGGCAGCGTATCGGGCTGGGCGCGGCCTCGGCGTCCGTGCAGTTGTCACGGGCGTTGACTGTCGCGCAGCTGGCGCGGGTTGCGCGGATCGCAGCGGGCTTTGCGGGTCCGCTAGTGCTCGCGGGGCTCGTGTATGAGGGGTTGCAGTACATCAACGGGCAGTGGCAAGCGGTGGATTCGGTGCAGGGCGGCCTGTGCTGGAACGTGAGCGGTCCGTACGCGTCTGAATGTACGGGTTGGGGTACTCAGATATGTGAGTTGCCGATCGGTGCTGTAGGGCATGGGTACGCGTATGTGCCGTCTC
>Ga0209934_1000366_pt1 | contig 90139 bp, 88 predicted proteins | sample ThiBiot_750_plan_2_FD_183950 | JGI IMG/M metagenome (GOLD analysis project Ga0209934, IMG submission 183950) | Wastewater bioreactor microbial communities from Cape Town, South Africa - Thiocy_expt_750_plan (SPAdes) | ecosystem: Engineered > Bioreactor > Thiocyanate-remediating >...
GCCTCGCCTCGCGCGAGGCGCCGCGGCTTCTCTCCACGGGATTATGCGGAGCGACACAGCCGCAAAAGCCCTTGAAAACCGCGGCTACCAGCAAACGACTCCGCATAATCCCGCGCTACGCATAATCGACCTTATGCGGTGCACCGCATAATGTCGAGTTCGGCGCCGCCTGGAAGAAGAAGTCGCAGGAGCAGAACCGCGACTACCTCTCGGTCAAGCTGGACGACCCGAGCTTCGCGGCTCCGATCTACGCCACGCTGGTCGAGGTGGAGGGCGAGGAAGGCCACTCGCTCATCTGGTCCCGCCCGAACCGCGACTGAGGTTCGGCGATGAAGGCCCCGCCGCGAGGCGGGGCTTTCGAGCGTGTGCAGAAAGGAGAACGCAAATGTGCAAAGTGTTGAATGCGCGGAAGGTAGGCAAACGCTCGGACGGATCGCGGGTCTACATCGGGCGGCCCAGCAAGTGGGGCAATCCGTTCGCGATCGGGCGCGACGGCTCCCGCGCGGACGTCATCGCGAAGTACCGCGCCTGGATCGTGGCGCAGCCCGATCTGATGGGTGCGCTCGAGGAGCTGCGCGGCCGCGACCTCGTCTGCTGGTGCGCGCCGCTCGCCTGTCACGGCGACGTGCTCGCCGACCTTGCGAACCGGCGCTGAGCGGTCTCCGCTAGATGAACGGCTTGCCGCCCGTCACCGCGACCGTCGTTCCCGACGTGTAGCTGGAGAGCGGGTCGGCAAGCATGACGTAGGCAGTCGCCAATTCAGCCGGCTGCCCGGGGCGCTTCATCGGTACCTGCTTCCCGAACGACTTCACCGCGTCCTCGGGCATTGTCGAAGGAATGAGCGGCGTCCAGATCGGGCCCGGCGCGACCGCGTTCACGCGGATGCCTTTCTCCGCCAGCATCTGCGCGAGGCCGCTGGTGAAATTCTGGATGGCGCCTTTGGTCGTCGCGTAGGCGAGCAGGATCGGGTTCGGCATGTCGGAATTCACCGACGCCGTGTTGACGATCGCGCTGCCCGGCTTCATGCGCGGGACGGCAGCCTTCGCGAGGTAGAACATCGCGTGGATGTTGACGTCGAACGTCGTCTGCCACTCCTCGTCGCTGATGTCGCCGATGTCCTTGAACGTGGCCTGGTGCGCGGCGTTGTTGACGAGGATGTCGACGCCGCCGAGTTCCTCGACGGCGCGCTTGACGATCGCCCTGCAGTGCGCGGGATCGCGGACGTCGCCTGCGACGAGAATCGCCTTGCGTCCCTCTTTCTCCACCAGCGCCTTCACCTCCTGCGCGTCGTCGTTTTCGCACAGGTACGCGATCAGGACATCCGCGCCCTCGCGCGCGTAGGCGATCGCGACAGCGCGGCCGATGCCACTGTCTCCGCCGGTGATGATGGCCTTCAGGCCCTTCAGCCTGCCCGACCCCTTGTAGCTCTCTTCCCCGTGGTCAGGACGAGGGTCCATCTTCTCAGTCGAGCCCGGCATCGGCTGCTTCTGCGACGGGAACGGTGGCTTCGGGTGGTCGGACGGCATTGCAGATCACTCCCGTTTCTTGGTTCGCCAACTTGGCGCTGCCGCTATTCGACGGTGAGCACGACCTTGCCCACCGAGTGGCCCTTCTCGACGTCGCTCAGCGCATCGGATGCTTGTTCGAGAGGAAATGTTTTGGCGACGTGCGGCTTCACCTTCCCGGCCACCACCAACTCTGCGATCTCCGCGAGCTCGGCGCCGTCGGCCTCGACCGTGTAGCGCATCGCTCGCACGCCGTGCTCTTTCGCCTTGTCTTGCGAAGGATCGGTCAGCGTCGACACGAGCACCCCTTCCCGCTTGAGCAGCGCCCCGGAGCGCTCGCGCGTCTCGCCGTCGATGAGGTCGAAGACCATACGCCCAGGCGCAACGCCAGCACATCGAGGGCCCGTCGAAGATGACGAAGCGGCAGCTCGAGAACGCGCTCGGCGTTCACTGACCGCGGGATTGCCGCTGCGGGTCGGCGTCGATGAGCGCGATGCCGAGCTCGGGGCGCTTACGCCGCCGCAGCCTCGCCGGCGTTTCCGTGAGCACGACCTCGAGCGTCGGGTGAACCGTGCCCTTGAGCAGGTGTCCGCCGCGCGTCGACCCATCGGACAGGCCGAGCACGACGTGGACGTGTAGGCTCGCCTTGCCGTCGTCGCCGACCGCGACGTCGCCGATGGCGCTAAGCACCTCGCACTGCTCGTCGACGGCGATCTCCTTGTAGGACTTGCCGGCGAAGTCGAACCACCCGACGGTGGCACGCGAGAACGCGCCGATCGCCGTGAGCGAAGCACCGGACATGCCTTCCTTCCGAGCGAACTCCTGCAAGGCGGAGAACGCCTCCTCGCCGTCGTCAAGCACCACGATAAGCGTCTCGCCCCTGCCCTCTTCTGCTATCCGCTGGCTTCTCATGGCTGCCTCACGCCGCCATCGCGCTGCAAGAGTCAGCGCAGGCGCGGCAAGCGGCGACGCAGTCCTCCATCCCGTCGAGCCGCTCGCAATCCTTGGCGCACTCGGTGCAGATTTCCGCGCACTCCCGGCAGGTCTGCTTGTGGTGCGGCGAGGAGATCAGCATGAAGTGCGCCGAGGTCCGGCACATCTCCGCGCAGGCCATCATCAGTCGGAAATGCGGCGGCGCAACGTGCTCGCCGCCGGCCTCCAGGCAGTGGTTCATCGCCATGCCGAGACACGTCTTGTAGCAGTCCAGGCAGGCGTCGATGCACTTTTGCATTTCCGGGGACAGGGCCATTTCACACCTCGCACGAGTTTCCAAAGCAACGCGACGCAACCCAGCTCGTTCCCCGGTTGGGATCGGCCGGCGCGTTTGGGAGGAACCGGCCGGCGTGGCGGGCTCTGAACGGGATCACTGATGCCGGCGCGTCCGCGAATCTTTTCTGATAGAAATCGGTGCCGCTGCCGGTTCACGGTAGGCTGGAGCGCCTGAATGCTTGAGCAAGTGCATGACGCGCTGTGGATCGCCGAAGGCGAGAACGTCAGCTTCTATGGCGCGCCCTACCCGACGCGCTCCGTCATCGCACGATTGGAAAACGGCGATCTGTGGGTCTGGTCGCCCGTTAGATTCACTGCGGATCTGCGCGCCGATGTTGACCGCCTGGGACCAGTCCGCCACCTCGTTAGCCCCAACAAACTCCACCATCTTTATCTGAAGCAATGGAAGACGGCCTATCCCGAGGCGGCGCTGTGGGGACCGCAGTCGACGATCAAGAAGCGTTCCGACTTATCGTTCCGCGCGCCGCTTACTGACAACCCGCCGCAAGACTGGCTTTTCGACATCGACCAAGCCTGGTTTCGCGGCTCGTTCGCCATGGACGAGGTCGTGTTCTTTCACCGGCCGTCCGGTACGGCTATCGTCGCCGACTTGGTCCAGACTTTCAGCGATCGCTTTCTCCGCAAGCACTGGGGTTGGTTTCGCTTCCTCGCGCGTCTCGACGGCCTCACGCAGGACCAGGCCGGCGCGCCACGCGAATGGAGACTATCGTTTATCAATCGCGGGCCGGCACGGCGGGCGCGAGCGAAGGTACTCAGCTGGAATTGTCAGCGTGTCATCATGGCGCACGGTGAGTGGGTGCGAACTAATGGGCACGCCCTTCTTGAGAAGTCATTTCGCTGGCTCGGCGCTTGATGGCGCCTTTTTCATCGGAAGGTGCGAGCGGCTGCGGCGTGGTCTAGAAGTTGATCCCTGGTAGCTGCAGACTTTAGCTTGCGCCGGCAGAAGGTGTTGTGACCACGCTTTGCTAACCGGCTTGCTGATCCAGTCGCGCCAGACGCTCGGGCATGTCGAGCAACTTCATCGCCGCGGCCGCGATCGCCTCGCCGATGCTCGGATAGGTTTCGTCAGAGCTGATGGAGACGCCGTCGGGAAATGTCACGGTCGCTTGGTAGCCATTGCCTTTGGGCGTTGCTGAAAGCTGGATGGTAGGCATTTAACGGATCCTCCTTGGTCGTTGCCAATGTCCGCTCTCGGCCGACCGTTCTACGTCGATTGCCCAGCGGAAATTTCCTGAAGGGATCTAGCCAATATCATCTCCTGCGCGTTGTGCGTGACAGTCGCCGCTTGGACACATCACTCGAAGCGGCCGCCATGAGTTCGTTCCACGTGTCAGGAGGATTCCCGCGGTCCAGCATCTTTCTGAACACGGCGTAGGCGTCGGTCGCGCTCCCGTAGGCGCGCAGCGTCGCGTCGTCATTCACCCATGCGAGGACGATGACCTTGGCGTCCTCCGATTGATGGTAGCGAAAGAAGAGCCGGAACTGCTGCAGGAATTTGGCGCGAAACCAATGCTTGTAATCGTCGCCGAGCGTGCTCCCCTGGCGATAGACGTCACGCGTCGGGTCGCTTGGAATGTTCTCGAACGCGACCTTCAAAACGGCCGCGAGAAGCTTCGCCGCGCGCTTCTTTTTGTATTTCTTCGGATCCTTCTTCCGGGCCTTTTCGACCGCTTCGATCATCGCCTCCAACTGGTCGAGAAACAACGGGTGCGCGTAAATCGTCCACCCGTTGATCTCAACGATCTCTTCACTCACGCGTCGTCGTCCGGGAGGGCCGCATCAAGGTCGACCTTGACGCCCTTGACCAACGCCTTGCCTCGCGCGAGCAGAGACTTCGGCACAGGTCGAATCCGTCCTGGCTCGTCGGTCATGTCTCGCGCCAGGAATGCGAGAAACTTCCCAATCAAGGGATCGCCCTCCTCCGCGCGCGTTTCTTTTTTCGAGATCATGACCGTGCCGTCTGCGAGCCCGTGAAACACGACCTGGTCGCGCTTCCCCAGGGCGAGCATCTTGCGGATGGCCGCTGGCACCGTAGTCTGTCCGCGATCCGTGATGGTTGCGGGGATCTCGAGGATTTCAGCTCCCTTCGCCATTGCCGGCTCCTTGCATCGTAGAGCATTGCATGTAATGCATTTGCATTGTAAGGTCAATGCCAATGCCTGGTCACTGGAGAGCTCGGCGCGTCCATGCCGAGGTGGACGGAATGGAAATCTGGAATGGCTACTGCCGTCGCCCTGGCCAGGGAAGCACGTCGAAGCGCGACAAATGTGGCAAGTACTAGCCACGCCGCTTCGGCAGGACGGCTCAGGGGGGCGTGGATGGAGGGGGAGTTCGATGTTCAGCTGGAGGGCGAGCGACCTTGGCAAGCTGATTTGTGCCAGTTCTTTACGCGTGAGTCAGTGGCGGAGCTATGTCTACGCCACGTAGCTTTTCCTGAAAATATCCTCACAATGAAATTGCTTGAGCCGGCTGCCGGCCAAGGCGCTTTTTTTCTGCCGTTGCTGCCCCGTTTAGTTGAAGCATGTTACGCGCAAGGGAAGAAGTTTGATATCCTCGGGCCTGTTATCCGCGCCTACGAAATTGATCCCGAGGTCGCAGCGAGCCTTCGCGCCAAGTGCGCTGGTAAGCTTGAGGACCTCGGGATATCACGGGCTAAAGCAAAAGAGATCGCCCAGTCGTGGATCAAGCACGAAGACTTTCTTGAGGCGCGCCCGAGCAAGCGCTTCACGCACATCGTCTCCAATCCACCCTACATTCGCTGGGATGCCATCCCGGCTCGGCTACGCGACGTTTACAAAGCGCGATTTAAATCGTTCAAACAGCGAGCCGACCTCTACGTCGCGTTTATCGAGCATGCGCTCGGGCTGCTGGAGCCCCATGGTCAGCTCGCCTTTTTGTGCCCTGGGACCTGGACGCGAAATGTCTACGGCAACTCCATTCGGGAGGCTCTTACGTCGCAGGGACAGTTGAAAAGTATCATCGACTTTAGCGATGTCGACAGCTTTGAGACCTCGGCCGACGCTTATCCGCATTTCTTCGTGTTCCAGAGAGACATCTCGGGCCCTACAAAGATCTCGTCGGTCAAAGAATTCGACAAAATCGAAAGATCGGGTGACGAGATCGTTAGAGCTTTTTTGCCTTCAGCTTCACCTCTTCTTCTCACACGCGACTCCGCTGCTGAAAATGCGGTCAATGCGGCTCGCCAACGCTTTCCAAAACTAGAAGATGTAGGCTGCACCATTCGCGTTGGCTCTGCTACCGGATGTAATGATGTATTCTTGGGACAAGCGAAAGAGATCGCGATCGAGCGCTCTAGGTTGTTACCATTCGTGAATGCGAGGTCGATCCACGATGGTAAAGTGCGCTGGGCTGGCACGCACATCGTCAACGTATTCGATAGGAATGGGAAGGTCGTGGAACTCTCGAAGTTTCCACGGATGGCCGCCTATCTACGGAAGAATAAGAAGGCCCTCCAATCGCGCGCGAAAGCGAGCCAATCAAAAATCTGGTGGCGGACGATCGATAGCCTTCATCCGGATTGGCACGCGTCGCCAAAATTGCTCATTGTCGATGTGTCGGCTGCGCCGGTAATCGGAATTGACCTCCACGGCTACTGCGCTGGCAGCGGGGTCTATCAGATCAAGAGCGACCATTGGCCCCTCGCTGATCTTTTGACCTTTCTATCCGCGGGCGTCCTCGGTCTTTTCGTGGCGAGCTTGTCCGCAGGGTCAAAGGCGGGATTTCATCGGTTCCAGAAAAGCCAGATCGCAGCTGTTCATATGCCGCAATGGGCGGATTTGTCGCCGGACTGGCGGGTGAAGTTCAAAGATGCGCGAAAGGCGAAAGACGGTCGCGCCGTCCTCAACTTGGTCGCCGAATTGTATGAATGCGACGCGAGCTTGCTGGAAAACCACGTAGCCCGCGATTGGGACGCCTTCTGCTCCAAACGGCCGAGACAGTAGGAGCATCGGATGGCCCAGCTTTCTTGGTCTGAACGGTTAGCAGAGGCTACGGCATCCAAACGCGAACGAACGAAGTTGCTGGTCGAGAAACTTCGGACGCGGCCGACAAGCGAAGCGCCGGACGAGGCGGCTGCCATCGAGCAGAAAGGCGCAACTGCGCCGGTGCTTGAGCACGCCTCTTCGAAAGATCGCGACCTGACTGTGGCGACCGTCGAGCCAAACGAAGACCTCGCACACTTCGTTGATCTCATCGACGATGTGCTTGCAAGTGAAGACATTGTTCACGCGGCTTTGTTTTGGCCGCATATTCCCCCGCGTGCGATTCTTCCCTGGATGCTGCGTGAAGTAAGCCGGGGGCGAGTTGAAAAACCTATCCGGACCCTGTTTTTGAATATGGGGCGCCCGGCCATGCAAGCCGTGGCTGACATTGGCGCACGGACGGCCAAGCTTCATGAACGGGGGCTCTTTCGGAGCGGTGTGGTCGGCGAACGGGTGTCGGGAGCGATCAGTTCCGATGCGCTGTTTTATATGTTTCTGGGGGACCGACAGACCAAGATCGAGTCCGTCCCGCTCGTTTCGATCGTGCCGCACACCGTCGCGCTCAATGATGGCACTTACTGGCGGGACTTCGATGAAAAGACGCTGAAAGGATTCAAGCGTCTGTACCCTGCCGGGCGGCTCGACTCCGTTCGCTCGCACCTCAACCTCTTGGGCTCTGCCGCGCGCAGTCCGGGTTTCGCATTCTTGCTGCCGTCTCATTTTCCCGATGCCGATCGAAAACGGGCACTGCGCTCATTGCCAGGATCGCTCGACCTCGCCGTCATCGATATGACGAAACACGCGCTTCGCGGACGCGACGCGAGCGCCCTGATAAGGACGCTTATCTCCGAATTGTCGGAGACCTTGCGGCAGCCGCCAAAACGGGTGCTGATTCTGGCCGATTGTCCCTTGAGGTATTCGTTTATCCGACGGTCGTTACGAACCTACCGTGGCGCCGGTGTTCTCGGATCAAAATCAGAAGCCCACCGCCTCGTTTGGGCGACGCGCGATCGCGGCTTCGAAGCGCCGGGTGTCCGCGATAGCGCCAGACAGCCCATCGTTGAGACAATCGGCTCGCGAGAGTGCGTTGTCGCCACGCGACTTTGGCATCATGCAAAACAGCTGGACGATGGAAACCCTCTCGCTTCGGTCCTCGAGCAAGGCGCGGTTGCGTTGAAGGGCATGGCGCTGACGGCGTCCGGAGCGGACGCGATCCTCTCGCCTTACACCGATGTTCACGATGTCTACCATCGCGTGAAGCGTGAGCGGCATTCGTTCGAGCCGCATTACAACAAGGCTATGGCCGGGATTGCCGACGGTCACGCGGGTCCGTGGCGAGACTCAATCCAATCGGATCTGGCTGAGGGCTTGGGCTTGGCTGAGGCCTTGCGTGCCGAAACCCCATTGATGCGATATCTGAAGCGCGTGTTGACGGAGATCGATCCAGAAAACGATGTTGTGGTTGTCTTGCGCCATCCGGAAGACGCGCAGCAAGCGAGCGACCGGCTCTTGGATTTTCTGACAACGCCTGGCTCGTTCAAGGCTGGCGTTCCGGAACTTCGGATGACGACGCCTCACCATTATCCCGCCGAGGTGGAGCAAAAAAAACCGACCGTTGTGATCTGGGCCGCCTCAACGGATTTGGGGGCGCGAAGCTTTATCGGCGATGCATTCTGTCCGGCGCAATTCAGGCTCGTCGTTGCAGGGCACGATGCCTTGACGTTGAGCCGCGTTCTCGATGCAGCGGTCGCCGATGAATACGCGGCCTACGCGGGCAGAGCCGCCTTGCTTCGGGCTGCATTGCCGTGGGTCGCCAAAGAATACGGTGGTTTGTCGGTCGCTCATGGTCTGGACTCGGATCGCTCGCGGGTCGCGCTACCATTCGTCGGGCAGGGCTATTTGGTGTTGGACGGCTATGGGAAGATTGCGGCTGGCCCCGGTTCGCAATTTTACGTGCTTGATCCTGCCTCGCATCAATTGGCGCCGAAGGAAGCCCGCGCGCTAGATATCGGCGATGCGGTCTTCGTCATGCCCGATGCGATACGCGAGGAGTTGGAAGCCGCGTTGCGAGAGAAGGACGATAAAGGCCGCACGCTCGAACAGGCTCTGGTCGACCAATACAAGGCCACGGTGAAAAAAGGTATTGAGTCGCTGACGGCTCAATTTGGAGCCAAAGGCCTAACAGCTCGGGTCCGTGACATGCTCTTTGAGCAGAACCCAGGTCTCCCGTCGATCAGCAAGCCAGCCGTGGAATACTGGCTGCGGGCAGCTGAGCGGTCAGAGGTTGATACGCCGCACGCGGCTATCAATCCCCTTCACATCGAGGCGTTCTTGCGTCTGATGGGCGCTGGCGTATTGGCGCGTCCGTTGACCGATGCCGTCCGGATTGTGCGGACGGACCTCCGTCGCGACGGTCATGCAAGCCGCGGCTTGTTCGATCGGCTTCTGCTGGATGCCGACAGCGTCATCCAAGGGCCGCTGTCATCGTTTTCCAAGTTACAGGATGTGCGGCGCGCCGCGATGGAGAGCGTTTTCCCGGTGCTTGAGATGAACCTTGAGAACGTCACTGCGGCGAATGGAAATGAACAGCCCTTTCAGGTGGCGGCGCAATGACCGATCTTCTCTTTCCGAATGCCAATGACGTAAGCCACACGACGAAGGAGGCCGTGGCCTCCGCGATCCTGCAACAAACCTACGATCGGCTCAGGGGCGCTGGGCCGACCGGGCGCGTCATTTACCGGGAAAAGCCTTCGCGGGTAATTCACACCCAACATCTTCTTCCCCGAAGACAACCGTCGTCGGTCGCCGTAACCTATGCCGAGAAAGACGACGTCACGTCGCCAGTTCACGTGGGGACTACAGGCCTCACGTTCCAAATTGCCGATCGGACGCATGCGACGATCACGGTCGGCCTGAAGGCCTGCATCTATCTTCGCATGCTGCCTTCCGCGGCAGACCTATCGGCCGCGAAGGTTGTGTTTAGGCTTTCCAAGAACGCGCGGTCGGTCATCCTCCGCCATCGGCGGGAAGCACTGAAAGAAGCCGAAGACGAAAACCGCGCGATTCTAGGTGAGGACGGTCGAAAGAGCCCCAAGTGGTTCGACATTAAAAACCGGGTGACCGAGCAAGCCGAAGCGAGCGCGCTTTTGGAACTGGGGATCACGGGCGCAATCCTGCAATCGCCTGCGCGGCAAGACGTGCTTGTCTCGATCCTTGCCGAAGGTGACGAAGAGCCAACTACCGACGATCCAGCGGTCGAAGAAGAAGCGAGTGCAGCGACCGATGCGGGCGGGCAGCTTGTGGACGGTTTGTCGGATACCGCCCTTGATGCGGACGACCAGACGGTTCAAACGGCGGCGGCTGGAGACGGAGACACGTTGAGAGCGTTCGAATTTGCCGTAGCCCCCGGCGATGCGAACGCGCCGCCCGACGCCCTCATTGAGCGCGAACAAATCCCGCAAAAGTGGCTTCGCGTGCCCGTGGATCTCGGAGCGTTTCGAATTGAGCTTTCACGCAGCGCCGCCGAAATCGATCGCGATTTGGCGGATTTTAACGCGGAGATGTTGCGGCGTGTCGAGGCCGTGATTGACGCTTGGCAGCAAGACGCGGATCCAGAGATCGGCGGGATGACGTGGGGCTTTCCGGGTGGCCGCGGCACGCAATCGCGAACTATAACACCGGCTGACGTGGTCGCGTGGGAGCAAACGCTCGCGGTGCTCCGAACGAACCGGCGTTTGGCGCGGCCTACGATCATTCCCGTTTTAGAATACGAAAATCTGGAAGACCCGCTTCGTCCGGACGAGCGTACTGTTCGGATTATTCTCGCGAATGAATCCGACCTTCTGGACGCGAAGCTGGCTTTGGCGCGGGAGACCGATTCCACGCTTTATCAGGTCGAGATGTCGGTCGCGTTTGATGCCGGCGTTCACCGGGCCATCCTCCTTGACCGCATCGCGCCGTCGTATCGATACAATCGCTATCTCGAGCATGACGCTCTCGGGATTAATTGCGGCGTGAGACGGCGCGGGCTCACCGACCCGATGGTTCTCGAAACAACCTCGTTGCCGGTTTACTTCCAGCCGCTCATCCGACAGTTCGATCTCCCAACGTCGCCAAATTTCGACGCGCTTGGGTCGAAGGATGGCGGGCTCGATGTTGTGAAGGGCCTGCTCGGCGCGTTCGACGACTGGCTGGCGGATGTTGAGGCGTCGAAGCCGTATGGCCGATCGCTCGATCCTGTCGTCGACGCGGCGGATTACGCGCGTGAAAAGGCGCAGTTTGAATCGATCGATCTGCGCGGTTGGTCGGGAGAGCGTGACGCCATCGCGCGCGGTGTCGCCATACTTGAGAAAGCATTCGCGGCGCAGACGGCCGGGAAAGGCGTATCCGATCCGGAAGTCATCCCCTTGACCGCATGGCGTTTCATGAACCAGGCCTTCGGCCAGTTCTGGAAGGAAAAGAACGCAAGCGTTGAAGGGTGGCGCTTGTTCCAAATCGCGTTCATTCTATCGCAAATCCCGGCGATCGTTTCGCGGATCGAATGTTGGAAGGACAACGCTGCGATCACAGCCAAGGATGATCGGGAGGCGTCGCTCCTCTACTTCTCGACGGGCGGCGGAAAATCGGAAAGCTTCTTCGGACTGCTTGTGTTTTGCCTGGCCTTCGATCGACTTCGTGGCAAGCACCATGGCGTGACGGCGCTCGTTCGTTATCCCTTACGCCTCTTAACGAGCCAGCAAGCGCAGCGTCTTTCGCAGGTATTGGCCGCCGCTCACAAAGTGAGGTGGGTGTGGCAACGTGAGGGGCTGGACCTTAAAGGCGCAGACTTCGATATCGGATTTTGGGTGGGTGGCGGAAATACGCCGAATAACAGAAGCGTCCGCGGCTTTTCGGAAATCCCGACACTCGCCAAGGACGACTGGGACGAAATGTCACGCCGGCGCGGTGACTACAGCATCTACCTGAAGAAATGGGTGCGCTTGTCGAGCTGCCCCTATTGTTCGGGCGCACTGACAGGCGCGGACGGTAAGAAGACATCGACGATCGGCCTGCGACGTTTCCGCGAAGGGCCGCCGCCGGAAGAACGTCTTGCGCACTGCTGCTTCAACCGGGAATGCGCTTGGAACCGGCGGCACAGCGCGAGCGACGCGCCTCATCCGCTTCCGATTCACATTATGGATTCCGACATCTATGCTTATGCGCCTGCCGTCCTGTTAGGCACGGTCGACAAGCTGGCGTTGATAGGCCAGAGCGCGAGGACGCTCATCCGCGTGCTTGGCATGTTCGGCTTTGCGGCGTGGCAGCATCGTGACTCCGGACGGCTAGTCTCGCCGTGGCAACGCGATCAATTCCAGCGCGGGCCCGACGCGTCGGGTTGCCAGGGCGTGTTTCCATTTTATGCCGATGGCAAAAAGCTCTTCTTCGATCCGTATCCCGTCTTGGAAATCCAAGACGAAGCCCACTTGTTGGATGAGTCTCTTGGTACGTTCTCGGGATTGTTCGAGACGACCTTTCTTCATGCGCTGAGAACGCTTTCGCCGTTGCTGGCAGATCAAGTCGTTAAAGAAAATGGCGTTGCGCGCCCGCCAAGAATTGTGGCTGCCTCGGCCACGGTTTCGGACCCTGCGCGTCAGATCGATCAAATCTATCAGCGGCAGGTCGTTCTGTTTCCTCAACCCGGGCCAGACTTGTACGAGAGTTTCTACGCGCGGCTACGCGAACCGAGCAGCGGCGACGCGGCGCGGGATGCCAGCGACAATGCGGAGCATCGGACGCCAACGCGCCGCCGGTATGTGTCGCTTATGACCAATGGGCGCACGCACACCTCGGCTACAGTGGCGATCCTATCCGCCTTCCATCTTACGATCACGCAAGTGCTCAAAGCGCTGATTGAGGGAGATGATGCCGCACGCTGGAACGTGCGTGAAGCGCTCGCTGCGGCTTTGCCATCCGATATCTTTAGGGACGGCCACCGTGCCGCGCTGCTCGACCGTACCGTGAGCCATTCGGAAATCGCTTACGCCGTCGACCTTGATCGAATCGCGCTTCTTTATGTGACGAACAAAAAGGGCGGCGACAATGTGAAAGCGGCGCTCCAGGACGTCATCCGCCGTGATCATAAGCTTGCGGGAATTGACGACATTCCAGGGGTCCGCACTGCTTTAATCACCGGCGCTATCGATGCCGGATTGATAAATGCAATTGTTGCGGAGGCCGGACAGAAACCGAAGGTGGGATCGCCGTTCAAATCGGAGGTTCTCAAGGATTCACTCCGCGGCGTGATCGCAACATCGGCAATCTCTCATGGCGTCGATGTCGATGAATTCAATATGATGTTCTTTGCCGGCCAGCCGTCCGACATCGCCGAATATATCCAGGCCTCGTCGCGGGTAGGGCGAACGCATGTTGGCACGAGTATTTTGATTCCGACCCCGCAGCAACGCCGTGACCGGTATATTGTTGAAATTCACGACATCTTCCATCGTTTCCTGGAGCGAATGATTGATGCCGCGCCCGTGGAGCGTTGGGCGGAGAACGCGATCACGCGAACGCTTGCGTCGTTCCTGCAATTGAAGATTTGCGGCGTTGATTATATCCGCGACATGAGCCGCGCCCGGACGAACACGGACAAGGCGGCGCTGGCCGAGCCCGATAACGTCGGCGAGATTGGCGAGCGATCACGAACCGACCACATCAACCTTCTTGATGAGCTCTGTGAGTTTGTCGTGGATGGTATCGGTCTGGAGCACGACACTTCGCCGCTTAACAAGGACTTCTATCGGAAGCGCATCAATCAGCTCTTTCATGACGCGACGACGGCGATGGAGCAATCCAATTGGAGAACAGAGAACCTCGACAGCTTCTTCAAGCAGCCGGGAGCGCCTCTCAACCGGCCGATGACGAGCTTGCGCGATGTCAACGAAGCAGGATCGATCGAGGGAGGTCTCGGGACCGGCTCAGACAGCATCCGCAGAAGCGATCTTGGGCGTGTTATGTCGGCCCTGATGCGAGGCAACAATAGCTGGACGGCCGGGGAGACCGGGGAATGAGGACTTATGGCTAGACCACCCGCCGATACTGCCCGCGAAGCGGATGCTAAGGGCCCGTCCATGAGCCGATCGCAGGCGCAGATCGCCATGAGTTACGCGCCAGGGCAGCATTTTACGTTTGAGGGGGCTGCGGGCGCTTGTCAGGCCATGCCGTCTCCGAATGCGACGCCTGCGCGGCCAGAACAAACGACAAAAGTTCAAATCGAAATGCGCATCGACGAGGTTGCGCGTGCCTGGTTTGATAAAGCGATGGCCTGTCGGCAAAACGAGGCCGATGTTCCAGCGCCGTTACCGGAATTTTGCGTGGACGTTTCCCTTTTGGATACATCACGCACGCAATACAGCTTTAGGCCGACGGCGTTCGTCTATTTGAAGCCCGACCGGATGGGTTACCTCCCGCGCCCGACAACGCTGATATGCAGCGAGTGCGGTTTGATCGAAGCGACGGCAAATCCGAAGCAGATGGGACAGCGCCTCTCGGAACTCAGCGAGGCATGCGCGCATCCGAAGCGTCTCAACGATCCGTCGAACTGCTCGTGGGGTCAGCTCGACGTCATCTTCGCTCACTGGTCCGGCTCGTGGAAACCGGCAAGCCCCAACATGACAGTCTACGATCAGGCGACCCGTCGTCCGATCAAGCGATTTGCGGTTTGCGGCAAATGCGGAAGTCGTCAGTTCGTCCTCAACAAGGATCAGGTGGCGCTTTCGAATTGGTCCTTCTCGTGCGCGAACTGCGGGACAAAAAATCCCGATCCATGGGTTGAGAAGTGCGACGAGACGCTTGGACGGATCGCATCATCGATCGGGCCCGGCGGAAATATCGTCGGCGAAGCGTCCATGGAGAAGATCAATTACGCTGCGTCTTCGGCTTATTTTGTAAAATCCGATACGTTCATCACGTTTCCCGAAGGGTCAGGGATCGAAGCGCTGGAGCCGGGTCAGGCGCGACTGCTCGCGGGTGTGATCGAAAGGCTTGTCGGACTGGAGGGGCCAGCGCTGGACGACGCCGAGGTGACGGCGCAGCTGTTGGCGAAAGAGCGTAAAGCAGAAGCCAAGGAGTTCGACGAACTCCTGCAAGGCTTGAAGTTGGCCACCGACAACAATAACCAGGTGGTGGCGGACTTCATGATGAAGATGAGAACCGAGCGGCTTGCCAATTGGCAGCAAGCTGGATGGCTCCAGCGCAACGCCGCGTTACCGCTTGCTATAACGATGAAGCTTCAACAGCGGCACGAGTGGACGGGAAAGTACGATCCGTTCCGGCTTCTAGTCGAACATTCGGCGCTGACGAAGACGAAGCTTCGCGGAGAGATTGTCGGTGGCAGGGCGAGCTATGTCGACTTCACCAATCCAGATGAGTGGCTTGTGCCGCCGTATTCACCACAACGCACAACGATGGTGCAGAACGCCGAAGGGGCGATGCGCTTTCTGGGAGTCCGGCGCGCTGGCCTGATCAGCAAGTTCGATCTCTGCAAGTTCAGCTATGGATACTCTCGAGTGGGCAACACGCCCAAAATACTCAAGCACGGTCGCATGATGCCGGTCCGTTTGAATCTCTTTCCGAAGGTTCAGACGGCGCAAGAGTCGCGCCACCCGGTTTACGTGCTCGAGCAATCGAACGAAGCGTTCTATTTTCAACTCGAAGAAGCTCTCGTGCGGGCGTGGCTGTTGCAGCCGCAGCTGGGGTGCGCCGATGCCACTTTGCTGAGTGATTACCCCGACAATTTCGCGGCGGCTTTGCTGAGTTCAGCAGAAATCATGTCAGGCTATCTCGAAGAGCATGATCGCAAGTCAAACCCGACAATCTATAAAATGACCTATGCGTTGCTGCATTCTTACTCGCATTACATCATGCAGGGGATACAGCAGTTCTCGGGTCTTGATCTAGGATCGATCGGCGAATATCTGTTTCCGGCCGATCTCGGGTTTGTAGTCTACCGCAACGGGATGACGCTTGATCTCGGCGATCTATCGGCGCTGTGGCGCAATCACCATGAGGCGTTTCTCTCTTACCTCCGCAACTTCCCGACATCACTGGGTTGCAATCTCGGAAATCTCTGCATGACGAAGGGCGGAGCCTGTCCCGACTGCATCATGATCCCGGAAGTGATTTGCTTGACGGCGAACAAATACCTCAGTCGCTCAACGCTCATTGGCCGCGGCCGACCCGACTTTATCGTCGGTGAAGAACGCATAAAGGGTTATCTCCAATTCGCGCTTGAAAATGCCAGAGCTGCTCAATGATCGTCGTTTCGATGCGCTGATCGGCGAGCTTTATCCGCTCGCCACGCAGGCCGCGCGGATCATCGCGCATTTAGCCGACAGCACGGATGCGATCGGCCGTTCGGATCGTGATCTATCATCTCGGTTGCGAGGCGTTTCGGCTGAGCACGTTGCCATCGTTCGTCGGGCGCTGATCGAGAATGGCCTTGCCACGCGGTCGAGCTTTGCCACCCGACTGCACTCAGAGCCTTCTGTGCTTGTTGCATTGGCTGAGCACCTCCAAGGCGTCGCCGCCTACCTTCGTGTCCATAAAGATCGGGACGAGGTCCGGTTGGTGCTCACGGAGCCCGGCTTGAAGAGTGCGCTTCGCCGGGCCATCGATGACGCGCAAGCGCTCTGGCCGACTGTCTTTCAGACGACCGATGCGTTTTTCAACCTGGCGCGCGGTGCCAAGCAGGAATTGGTTGTCCTCTCCCCGTTTTTGGACCCTCAAGGAGTGGAGCTGTTGCTGGAGCTATTCACACTTTGCCGGCCCGAGGTACTCCGTCTTCTGATTTCAAGGCCCTTGGCAGAAGCGCAATGTGGGGACGCGTTCAATCCACGCGCTGCCGATTTCCGCCGCCTGAATGTATCAGTGATCGAATATGCGTTGCCTTCATCGCTGCCATCCGGTCGCGAGACGTTCCACGCGAAAGTCGTATTGGCCGATGATTCGGAATTCTACGTCGGCTCCAGCAATTTTATGGGTTCGGCGCTCGAACGGTCATTTGAGTGTGGCGTGTTCGTCCGAGGCGAGACAGCAAGGCAAATGCGGTCGGTTCTCCTCGCCGTTCGCGCGGTAGGTGTTCCGGTTCTCGACTATTTATGACGGCGTTGACGGGGCCGAACAGCCGACCGACAACCCTTTCTCTCGGAACATCATCAGGGCCCCCTTGGATTCAGGGCTTTACGAACCGCATCGTGCTGAGACGTCTCTTGGAGAAAGTGTTGGAATCCACCGGACCAGATCGCGGCCGTTTTGTCAGATGAGACGAGCCAGTCGCCGACCGTCGCCGGCGGCGGCACTCCGCTGCCGCCGATATGGATACGCAGTGCGTGGAACATCTCGATCGATTTACGATCAGGTGGAGCATGCGGATCAAAGCCACCGTTCCACCAGTCAACAAATAGCAAAGGCGCAGGATTCGGTCTCGACCGAGCCTCCGCGAGCAAAGTATTAAGATGAAGATCTCCAAGGCCTGCCCCGACCACATAAATCACGTCTGCTTCCATGACATCGCGCGTGAGCGCGGCGTAGAAATATGGCAGCGGACGTTGCTGCAGTCGCGACAGCTTATCGAGGCCGGTCACAATCGGCGTCCGCAAGACTCCCGATCCGTCCATCCGGCGCAAGTCGCTGCCGAAGAAGTTCGCTGATTTACGCGCCTCCTTGGGATCATCAAACCATACTAGGTCGGCGAAAGGGCCAGCCGCGGGATGGTGTGAATAGCTCATGTGCACCGAGCCGTGTAGGTAAAACAGGCTCGGATCGCTCCAGCGATCCCAGAACCCATCGACGTCGAACACTGTTTCTCTTGCGCCCTTCCGATCATAGCCGGTGTAGAGCGTTGGAAGGGCCTGGAGCGCGAAGTCATCGTAGTTTGTGGTGTAGAGACGTGGGATGCTTGCCGCCTCCAAACCGGTCAGGAATGCTTTGAATGAATGGACCGGGCAAGCCGGTGCGGCACTCCGTGCTGCAACCTCGTCGTAAATGACCTCGGTCATCTTGCTGACCAAAGCTCGCAATCCGTCGTTGGTCGTCTTTGAGGTGTCCTTCAGAAATGGGACGAGGATAGGACGAAACTCGTCGACCGCGCCTGCATTGGGTCGCTGCAGGTAGATGAGTTCGTGTGCGCAATGATAGATTTGCTCAAAGTGAACGATTCCCGGATTGTGTAGGTAACGCTTCAGCCGGCGTTTGATTGTCTTGAAGGCCACGTCGCCTTTTTGGCTCTGCACCCATGGATCAGACATCACCGCCCCTTCGATGATGTCGGTGAATTTGATCGTTGCCGGGATGCCGTATTCGATCGATGCGCCTGCTCCCAAGATGATGAGCGCGCGTTCCTTAGCCTTCGACATGCATTGTACTCGTGTAGTCCACTTCGAATGTCATGTCTCGACCGCGGTCTGGACGGTGAGCGATGTTTCGACCGGCGTGAAGATATCGACGTTGATGCCTGGTGTTCGAATGGTCACGACTAAAGCGTATCGCGCCAGCGCGTCGAAGCGTTCTAGATAGGGCTTTTCCTTCCACCAGCCGCCGACAGGAAACACGCCGACCGCGTCGCGCTCGGCCAGGTCGGCTGCGCTCCCGGACCAGAAATCGGCATGGAGAGATCCGCGATCGCGGAACGTGCCCAGGAGCCAGTCCTCGCCGCCGCCGCCTGGCGCACCCTCTTCTTCATCCCGAGCGGCTTGATTGATGCGGGCTCGGAATTCGTCGACGCTTTCGGTCGCCAGCTTCATCCGAAAACGCAAGCCGTGCGAAGCGTATCGGTGCCGGCGTGTCCAACCGCGCTCGCCGGGATTGGGCTCGATGAAATATGACAGTGTCACGCGCAGCTCAACCTGCGCATCTCCAAGACCCGCAAGTTCGTCTTTCGGCCACGGCAACCGGTGCAACTTCATGTCGCGCGTCTTCGCCGCGGCCGTGCCTTCGCGCTGGAAGGGCTGCAATTCATCCTCGACGATCAAGGTCAGATCGTTGCGCGTCGACAGCAATGCCCGCCCGAGATCAGGTACGCCGTAGCCGTAGCGACGGACGAGGGACTGGATCTGCGTCTTCGCTCCGTGACAGGCATCGATCCGCGCCCGCATCGCTGGACTCCACTCGGCCGAATGCACAATCAGGGCACGGATTGTTTCAGGCCAGAAATTCGGCCGCGCCGCCAGGATTGCGCCGGCCATGCCGGCAGCGTAAGCGGTTGCGGCGCTGGTGTCGCCGATCGTCGTGAAGTGGCGGTTCTCCGGGCGGAAATAGGTGGTCAGGATTTGAAGGTCGTCGATCGGCTCTCCTGGCGAGGCGCCGTCATGGGCGAGATTGCCGCCTTCGAAAACGACATCCGGCTTGACCGGCCATTGCCGATCCCAAATCACCGACGTCCGGCTGCGTGGCGACAGCTCACCGGCCGGCGCGACCGGCGCGTATCCGACGAAGTCCGGATCAATGATGTCGACCCTGTCGGTGAAGGCGCCGACCGTCAATGCGTTCCAAGCCTGCGCCGGATCGTCAACCGGTTCGAGGTCGTTTTTCGTCAAATGATCCGTGGGCGTCAGCTCGTCCGCAATATTGCCCGCCGACAGGATGATCAGGCGGCGGATTGCTTCCTCGAAACACAATTGGTCGACAGCCGCCGACCACGACGTCGGCCGTCCGCGCGCCGGGTTCGCGCTCGTGACGGCCATCGCAATCACCCGCCGCCGCTGCGGGGCCTGAATCTCAGCGCGCGCGATGGCTTCGCCTGTGATCGCCCCGTAGAGCTCGGGATCATTCGCCGGTCCCGACATCGGCGGCAGGATGCGTACGCTCTCGAGGCGATATGCCGGCGCTATCGGATCGCTCCCTGCGAGCACCGGGACGAGATCGCCGTAGAGGCTGACACCTGCCATGCGCGTACCGTGGCCTTGCCAGGCTGGCGTGTCGTCTGCGCCCCATGTTGGGTTGATCGTGTGCCAGTCGGCTTCTGCGAGTGACGGTTCGATCAGCGGGTGGGTGCGGCGCACCCCGCTGTCGAGCAGACACACTGCGACGCTCTCTTCCGCGGGCGCCGCAAGCCGAGCGAGCAGCTCGTCGCTCCACGCTCTCTGCTCCGCGCCGCCAAGCCCCATGAAGAATGCGGGGGTGTCTTTTGCTCGGCGTAGTTCGGCAACGACGTCGCTGTGGGCCACGAGTCGATCGAGCGCCGCGGCATCCGACAACGCCAAGACCACCTCGCGCTCCGGAAAGCGTACGGCGTGAGCCCGGAGCGTGATGTTCAGGGCCTGCGCCACGCGCTCGAAATTTTCTCGGTACCCGTCGCGCAGCCACACCTCCCACCACACACGCTCATTTGCTTGGTTGGGAAAAAGGCGTTCTTCGTCGGTAAACAGCGAGCGCGCCGTTGCTAGGCGAACAGTGTCGATGCGCGAGACCAGCGGTTCGTTTCGGGGGCGCCCTGACTGCGTGTCCGTCGTGCGATAGGCTTCGATTTTGCGAAGGTAGAAGTTTTCAGCGCGCGCCGGCACGAACACCGATGCGCGCAATGGATCGCCTGGCTGTTCCGGTTCGCGCACGGCGACGACTTCCATATGCTGCCGGCGGTCAGCCAAGAGATCGAGGCCAGCGCGCTCTGAACCGGGCAACTGAATCTCGAGATAGAAGCCGGGCGTGCCGACAGCGACGCCTGCGTCTCGCTCCGCCATTTGGTGGCGAGCGGCATCGAGCGCCTGTCCAACGGCTTGAGCGAGCGCGTGTGCATGGGCCGCGCGCTCGCGATCGGGCAGCGCTGGGGGTGTAATGATTTGGTTCGGCCGCCGGTAGGCCTCCCTCACACCGTTGTTGCGCAGGAGGAGGTGCGGTCGATCGCGTGGAAAATCGTCTGCCATGTCCGCGCTGCTAGTCCGTCAACGAGGCGCGCCGACGCTCCGTTAACGCTTCTTGCAGCGTTTCCGATGTGATCCGCTTGCCGTTTCGCAAAAGAGTGGACTTTGCTGCATCGTCGGCGGCCCGAACGATCTCTGCCTGCGACAGGTCGACCGCGTGTTGTGCGGCCTCCGTCCAGGAGAGTCCGCGCGTGTCGAAGCGGTCGAGCCTCGCCCTCAGCAGCGCTTCGGCCAAGCCGGCGTTCGGCACGGCATACTCGATCACGTCGTCGAAGCGTCGAAACAGCGCCTTGTCTAAGAGCTCGGGGTGGTTGGTCGCGGCAATGACAAGACCATGGCTTTCGTCCTGTTCCAGAAACTGCAGAAACGAGTTCAACACACGGCGGATCTCGCCGACGTCCTGTCGTTCGCTGCGTCGCGCGCCAATCGCGTCGAACTCGTCAAAGAAATAGGCCCCGCGGGTCGCCTGCATGGCGTCGAACACCAAACGCAGTTTGGCGGCGGTCTCGCCCATGAACTTCGTGATCAGTCCATCGAGCACGATCGTGAACAAGGGCAGATGCAACTCGCCCGCCAGCACGGCCGCGGTCATTGTCTTGCCCGAACCGGGCGGGCCGACCAGCAGCAGCTTGCGCCGCGGGTGAAGGCCATGATCGCGCAGGTTCTGCTGTTGGCGCTGTTCGCTCAGCACACGGCCGAGGCGGACGCGGAGCACCTCCGGCAGAATCATGTCCCCAAGCCGGAGGTCCGGATAGCGCGCATTCAGGAGTCCGGCGAGTTCCCCTTTGGGTTGGACCAGCGGAACAGGTCGCGCCTCCCGCCCGATCGCTGGTTCTTTCGTTTTCGCCGCATCCACCAATTCCTTGAGCTCCTGGGCCAGCTTGCCGTGACCTTGCCGGGCTTCGTGCGCGGCAAGTTGCATCGCGGTGGCGAGGAAACGGTCCTTGTCACCGGCGATGTGGCTCTTCAGCAAGGTCACGATGTGGCGGGCGGTGGTCATCGACGTTTCTCTTCGGCTCTCCGTGCGCAGCGCACGAAACGTTAACTTTTCGATTGTGATTTGTATCGCGGAATCGTGTCTTTTCCCTTGTCACTTCCGTCCGGTCTCGATCTCAAAGAATCCCCCACGCCCGATATCGTCCTCGCCCCGTCGCTTCGCGCAGGCCGAGTTTGCCGACCAGGTCCTGGGCGGCACGCGGCGTCATTCGAAGCTCGTCCGCGATCATGCCGGCGGAGACGATCGGACGTGACAGCACGTAGTCGAGCAAGGCCGGCAGCCGGGAGGTGGAGCGGCGACCATCGAGCTTGCGGGCGAGCAATGTGCGGGCGGTCAGCCAACGATCATGATCCTTCACCCCGGCTTCCGCCGCGGCCGCGATCGCCTCAAGCTGGACCGCGAGGCGGCCGGCGCGATCATCAGGCCGCCGCCGCTCGCGTGGGATCGCTTTGAGGCCGTCGTGCAGGCAGGGAAGGTGCGCGCGCGCCTTGATCCGTTCGCGCAGCAGGCTGGCGGCGAGCAGTCGCCCGAGCCAGGGCGTATGCTGCAGCGGCTCGATCGCGTTCCAGGCGTCCAACGCAATTGCCGCCGCCAGGGTCGGCGGCAGGTTGCGACTCTGGTCGACGACGACGAGCCACTCCTCGAGCCGTTCGTCCTCGTCCCAGTCGAGGTCGTAGACCATTGGATCCCGCTCCGGCGGACGCCTGGCCTGGCTCGCAAGCTCGCCGGCGAGAGTGCGATCGGCTTGCGCGATCGCGGCGTCGACCGCGGCGAAGGCCTCGGCGAGTCGCGGATCAGCATCGGCGCCGCCGACGGCCTCCTCGCGTGCCTGTGCGTGGTCATAATCGTCGCCGTCCGCGCCCGGCTCTGCCTCAGTCGCTTTCCCTTCCCGGTCGCCCCTCCCTCCCCGGCCGCGCAGGCCGGCGAGCCCGGCCGGCGATAGCGCCCAGTCGGGCTTTGCTTCGGCGATGCGGCGGCGGGCGCGCAGCACGGCGTGGGCGCGGGTCAGCTCGTGGGTCGGCGTGCGGACATCCATGCCGGCGTCGTGGAGCACGAGGTCGTCGAGGTGGACGAGCTCGCCTTCCAGCCACAGGCAGGCCGCTGCGTCGATGAAGTGGGTCCTAGCGACCCAGCCCTCCCTAATCGAGCTTTTGGCCAACCGCTCGTCGAGGCGCGCGACAGCATCTTCGGCGGCCGCAAGCGGGCCAGCGATAGCGGGCCAGGGGAGCGGATCGGGGATTTCATAGCTCGGGGGCAACGCTTTGATAACCTTAACTGGAAACACCGTAACGGAAGCTAACACGGCTTTGGCTTCCGTCATAGCGAGGCCTTTTGGCGCGCCCGTATCACTATCGATAACTACCTCTTATCGATAGCGTTGGACATGGATTCGCAAATCAGCGATTCTGAGCGCCCGCAGCCCGGAAAATCATCCCAGCCGGGCCTCAGATCGACGAGAGAAGGCATCCCGTGCCAGCGCCCCCCCTTCTTCCGGAAGAGACTGTCCACTACTCTCCCGGTCGATTTCGGCGCCGGCTATTTGCCTGTGGGCGCGATCGCGGTCAGGAATCGTCGAACAGGCTGTCGCGAAAGGCCTTGTCGGCCGGCCGACCCTCAGTCTTCCCGCCGCGCTGTCCGAGTTCTCGGCCGAAGCGCACGCCCTGCTCGACCAGGGAGGCCGGCTCCGGCTCAAGCTCGGCATCGAGGTGCTCAAAGCCGGGCGTCATCTCCGAGGCCTCGATCGCGGCAATGTCCTCCTCGGTCAGATCGACGGTCCGAACGGCCCGACGATCGCGCCCGGTAGCACTGGCTTCGTCGGCCGGCGCCGGCCGCGGCTGGTTTTGTTTCGCGTGACCGCCCATGACGCTCCCTCCGTTCGCCCCCGATACTAGCGCAAGGACGTTTTCCCCGCACACCGCCCGTTGAAAGTCGCCGCGATTCGCCATATAGTCACGATAGTCAATATGGTCACAGGAGCAAGTCGTGACAATCCCCCGAAAAACCCCTGCTCACGAATCGGATCACTGGACGGTCGCTGGCGCCAAGGCGCGTCTCTCCGAAGTGATCGAGCGCGCCCAGAGCGACCCGCAGATCATCACCCGCCACGGCAAGCCGAGCGTCGTCATCGTCTCGGCCGAGGAATGGGCGCGCAAGACCGTCCGCAAAGGCACCCTGGCCGAGTTCCTGATGGCCTCGCCCCTGCGCGACGCCGATCTCGACCTCGATCGGGCCCGCGACCAACCGCGCGACCTCGATCTATGAACGTCCTGCTCGACACCAATGTGCTGTCGGAGGTGCGCCGGCCGGCGCCGGACCAAAAGGTGCTCGCCTGGCTCGATACGGTCGACGAGGACCGGGCCTTCATCAGCGTGGCGTCGATCGCCGAGCTCCGGCGCGGCATCGCCCTGATGGACGATGGCCGCCGTCGCGAGGCGCTGACCGCCTGGCTCGCGGAGGATCTGCCGGCGCGCTTCGCCGGGCGGATCCTGCCGATCGATCCCGCGATCGCCGAACGCTGGGGCGACCTGATGGCGCAGGCCCGCCAGAGCGGCTTCGCGCTCTCGGTCATGGACGGGTTTTTCGCTGCCACGGCACTCGTGAGCGAGCTCGTGCTAGCGACCCGTAATACCAAGGATTTTGCGCCGCTCGGCGTGCCGTTGCTGAACCCCTGGACCGATGACGGAGTGTCGGGATGACCACCCCTGCCCGCCTCCCGGACGCCGCCTCGCCCGAAACCGTCCTGGCCGGGCTCGATCCAGCCTCGGTCGACGCCGACCTCATCCCTGCGCTGGCCGCCGCGTTTCCGGGCTTTGCCTTTGGCGTCGCGCCGATCGACGACGATTACTGGCGCGACACCAGGTCGGTCCTCCGGCCCGACGGCACGCGGATTGGTGAATTGCGGCCATGGATGGCGGCCGAGATCGCCAAGGACAGCGGCGACATCAAGGCGGTCTGGTTGCGCCTGAAAGAGACCGATCTGCAGATCACCGAATGGCGCGGCACCGGTGCCTTCGTGTCGGCGCCGACCGGGCCCGGCGCGGCCGACTATCTTCAGATTGCGCTCGGACGGGAGACCGAATGGCGCGCCGGCCCGATCGTCAACCCGGACTATCGACCCCGGGGAGAATCGGAACTACTCGATCCGAGCTGGCCTCGCACCGATCAGATTCTGGACTCCGATCGCCTGTCCGGCCCGGTCTATCGGCTCCTCGGCCGCGCCGGCGGCGCGGTGATCCATGTCCGCAGCTTCCTCGATCGCTGCGGTCGCGTCGAACGCGAGAAGCGGGAGGCCAAGCGGCCCGAACTGGAACGGCGTGTCATTCGCGAGAGCGGGCCGGGCGGAACGCGCGAGACGCCGTTCCTCGACGCGGTCGCGGACTATTTTGATTTTGTCCCGCGCGAGCTGCGGTTCTTTCAGGACTGGGAGGAATCGAGCGCCAGACCACAGCGCGTCTTCGCCCATTGGGCGCTCGACGCCCGCGATTACACCCACCAGGGCGAGCGCGAGGTCGGCTTTATCCCGCGGCCGCTGCAGCCGCCAAAGGAGCGGCTGCTCATGACGCCGGAGGCTTCGGTTCACCTTCTGATGGACCGGGTCGAGGCTGTGGACCGAGAGATCGGCCTGCCCTTCGGCTGGTTCTTCCTGATGACCCACGGCCACTGGGTCGACCCCGATGTCGGACGCACCATCGCTGAGGGCCTGATGGCCCAGCGCGTCCGCCTTCCCGACCCCGACGCCTGCGTGCTGCTGCGCTGGGCGGATCGAAGCTACGGCTTCTGACGGAGCGCTGCCGATGGACGACATCACCTCCCGCGCGCTGATCTCTGACCCCGAAACCCGGCGGGCTCTGCAGCTCGACGCGTTCTCGGCGATCCTGCCGATGGAACGGCGCGATCGGCTCGCCGAACTCCTCACCGACGACGACGTTGCGACCCTAAAACATCTCGCTCGCGAAGGCATGGGCGAGAACACGCTGCGGGCACTCGCCTCCGATCTCGCTTACCTTGAGGGCTGGGCGAAAGCCGCGACCGGCGCGCCACTGCCGTGGCCGGCGCCGGAAAGCCTGGCCCTGAAATACGTCGCGCATCACCTGTGGGATCCAGCCGAGCGCGAAACCGATCCGCAACACGGCATGCCGGCCAAGGTCGCGACGGAGCTGCGAGAGGCCTTACTGCTTCGGACCGATGGGCCGCATGCGCCGTCGACGGTCAAACGCCGGCTGGCGAACTGGGGCACGCTGCATCGCTGGAAAGGGCAGGAGGGTCCGTTCCACGCCCCCAGTCTTCGTGCGGCCTTGCGGCTCGCGGTCCGGGCCAGCGTCCGGCCGCGCCAGCGCAAGAGCAAGCGGGCAGTGACTCGCGACGTGCTTGACCGGCTGCTCGCGACCTGCCGCTCCGACCGGCTCGTCGACACCCGGGATCTCGCGATCCTGCTCCTCGCCTTCGCCTCCGGCGGCCGGCGCCGCAGCGAGGTGGCGCGGCTTCGCGTCGAGCAGATCAGCGACGAGCCCGCCGTGCCGCTCGACCCCAAAGACCCCCATTCGCCAACCTTGCCATGCGTAACGATCCAGCTCGGCCGGACCAAGACCGGGGTCGCGGACGAGGGGGGCGGGGTGCTTTTGATCGGGCCGCCAGTCGACGCGCTGCGGGAATGGCTTGAGCGCGCCGACATCGCCAAAGGACCGGTGTTCCGCGCCATCGACCGCTGGGAGGCGATCGAGGAACGGACGCTGACGCCGCAGTCGATCAACCTGATCGTCAAGCGGCGTTGCGCCATGGCCGGCCTGGAGCCGCGGGAGTTTTCGGCGCATGGGCTGAGGTCGGGGTATCTGACGGAGGCGGCGCGCCAGGGCGTCGCGTTGCCCGAGGCGATGCAGCAGTCGCAGCATCGGTCGGTGCAACAAGCCGCCAGCTATTACAATGAGGCAGAACGATCGTTGGGACGGGCAGCGCGCTTGATTCTCTGATGCACCATGGGCCCCGACCAGCGGCAGGCCTTGCCCGCACATGGCAGTTCTCAGCTGAGAACTGCCAGCGGCGAGTTGAAGTTCTCAGCTGAGAACACTTCGGCTGGGCCAAGTGGTTAATTTCCGTTAACCCTTATTTGCTTGACCGACTCGGAGAAGTCGCCGAATTTACGCTCAACGTGGAAAATTTGGATACCGAGCGTATATGACGGCTCTAGCAGCAAATGATGCCAGCCACCGAACCGGCAAGAAAGTCCGCTCTCTAACGCGGCTTGTGGAGTCGGATGCCGATCTTCTTAGCGCCCAGCTCAAGGAGTTGCGGCTCCGCGCGTTTCCACCGTCGTCTCTGAAAGAGCTCCGCAAATTCACCTCCGGCGAAGCAGCAAAGCTGATCGGCGTTACCGACGCCTATATTCGCCATCTCTCACTTGCCGGCGACGCCCCTGAGGCAGAAAAGACGGCTCGTGGGCGCCGCCTATTTTCATTGGAGCAAGTGCACGAAATCCGACGCACGCTTGCGAAGACCAAACAGAGCTACGCCCCGAACCGTCGCGAGGGTGAGCATCTCCAGGTCATCGCTGTCACGAATTTCAAGGGCGGCTCTGGCAAAACCACGACCGCCGCTCACGTGGCGCAACACTTCGCGATGAGGGGCTATCGCACTCTGGCGATTGATCTTGATCCTCAAGCATCGCTCTCTGCCTTATTCGGCCTCCAGCCAGAATTTGATCTCCAAGAAAACGAAACGCTGTATGGCGCAATCCGCTACGATGACGCTCGCCGACCGTTGTCCGAGATTATCCGGAAAACCTATTTCTCGGGCCTCGATATCGTTCCGGGCAATCTCGAGCTCCAGGAGTTCGAGCACGATACGCCAAAAGTCCTGGCCGAACGCAACCGCGGCTCCGAGCGCATGTTTTTCTCGCGCATCGCAAGTGCACTCGCGTCAGTTGAAGACAACTATGACGTCGTCATTCTCGACTGCCCGCCATCTCTAGGTTTTCTCACGCTCTCCGCGCTATGTGCCGCTCGCAGTGTTTTGGTGACGATCCATCCTCAGATGCTCGACGTCGCGTCGATGTCGCAGTTCTTGCACATGACTGCGAGTCTTCTCGATGTGGTCGAGCAAGCCGGCGGCGACGCCGATTACGATTTCTTTCGTTACGTGATTACGCGTTTTGAGCCCACCGATGGTCCCCAGGGCCAAATCGTTGGGCTCATGCGCAGCCTGTTCGGCGAGCGTGTCCTTACGACCGCAATTTTGAAGTCAACGGCTATCTCAGACGCGGGGTTGACCAAACAAACGCTGTACGAAGTCGGCCGCGAGAATTTCGTTCGAAGCACCTACGACCGCGCTCTTGAATCCCTCGATGGCGCGCATGCCGAGATCGAGAATCTTGTCAAAGAGGCATGGGGGAGGGCGGTGTGAACAAGCGACGTGACGCGCTCAAAGCCATGATGGCCCCAATCACCGCGCAGCCATCATCCGATGACCGGCAAACTCGCACCCCGGTCAAATCGGGATCGCTTAAGGCTATGGGACTCTCTCTGCAGAGCCTATCGCAGGATGCCGACGAAGCGAGAGCCCTACGTGAGCAACTCGCTGGTGGAGATCACGTGGTGGAGCTCGATCCCGCGCTGATCGATCCATCCTTTATTCGCGACCGGTTGGACGATGCGAAGGCTGCGGAGTTTGAGGCCTTTCAGGCCAGCATTGCTGAACATGGGCAACAAGTCCCGATTCTGGTGAGACCGAGCCCTCAAACGGAGGGTCGATATCAAGTTGCGTATGGGCATCGGCGACTAGAAGCGCTGCAGCGCCTTGGCCGACCAGTTAAGGCCATTGTCAAACACCTGAGCGACGAGCAACTCGTGGTGGCCCAGGGCCGAGAGAATCTCGAAAGGCGCGATCTCTCTTTCATCGAGCGCGCGCTCTTCGCAGCGCGGCTTGAGGATCACGGGTTCGCTCGGTCAGCGTTGACGGCGGCCTTGGCGGTCCACAAGGGCAATCTGTCGACCATGATCACGGTCGCGCGCAGCGTCCCAGAAGAGCTCATCGTCGCCATCGGTCCGGCCCCAAAGGTTGGCCGGCCTCGGTGGGAACAGTTGGCAGAACTTCTCCCAAAGACCGGCGACAGATGGCGCCAAGCGATCGTGTCACCTGGCTTCGATGCTCTTGAAAGCGACTCGCGCTTCGCCCGGGCCCTCAAGGCACTGTCACCTCGTCAGGCCAAAAAGACCAAACAGGTCATCAAGTCAGATACTGGCGCCCCCCTCGTGCAGATCGTGCAGGGAAAAGATCGCCTTCAATTCACGATCGAAGAGAAATCAGCGCCCGCTTTCGGATCTTACCTGATTGAACAGCTACCCGAAATCTACGCGGCGTTTCGACGCCGCGCCGATGTGTAAGCCGCGTTCCCGCAATACGAAGAAGGATTCATAGCGGCAAAAGAAAAGGCCCCCAAACGTTTCCGTCCGGAAGCCCTCTCTCGTCTGTTTGGCGACTGACAGAGAATCACTTCCGCGAATCGCAGTCAAGTGTCTCGTGAGAGACGGCGTCGTTTTGGCGAGCCGATTTCCTTTGCCCTGAAGAGGCAAAGACATGCAGTCACACGCTCCAACGACGCCCTTTGGGCGGCGATCACTGACGCTTGCCCACGTGGCAAGCCAAATGGTGGCCACCACGCGGCCACCCGAGAAGGTCGTACACAAATGGAAGATCTTTCACGCCATCTGCACGGCGCGGCCGCGGCTGGGTGTGTCCGAGCGTTCGCTCTCGGTTTTGAACGCGCTTCTCACCTTCCATCCTGAGACCGCGCTCACGGGAGAGGACGATCTGATCGTCTTCCCGTCGAATTATCAGTTGTCGCTGCGGGCGCATGGGATGCCGGCATCGACATTGCGGCGTCACCTTGCTGTACTCGTCGATGCTGGCTTGGTCGTTCGGCGCGATAGTCCAAACGGCAAGCGCTATGCTCGCAAGGGCAGCGCCGGCGAGATCGAGCTGGCCTTCGGCTTCGATATCTCGCCACTGGTTGTCCGATCGGAGGAATTCGAGAGCCTGGCGGCGGACATTGAGGCAGAAGCGCGGGCGCTAAAGCTCGTCCGTGAGCGGATCACGCTGTGCCGGCGCGATATAGGCAAGATGATCGCAACCGGTATCGAGGAAGGCGTCCCGACCCGTAGGGGAGGGCAGGGGCCGGCCGATTGGCAGGAGGTCCACGCCGCCTTCCGCTCGATCATCGACCAGATTCCGCGCACGGCAACGCGGCAAGAACTCGAGCCGATCGCCGAAGAGCTGTCACAGCTTGCCGATGATGTGCTCAATCTTCTGGAAACACATATCAAAACCAAGAATCCTAGCGCCAATGAGTCCCATTCTGAGCGCCACATACAGAATTCAAATACAGACCCCCTTATTGATCTTGAACCTAGCCTTCGAGAAGGCAGGGCGGCGAGGGCTGAGCCAACACCCCAAGCACCGAGGGTGGCGGAAGGGACCTATCCGTTGGGAATGGTGCTGAGCGCCTGCCCCGATATTGTCGATTACGCCAAGGGCGGGATTTCGAACTGGCGGGATTTCCTCGCCACCGCCGCCGTGGTTCGATCGATGCTCGGAATTAGTCCGAGTGCCTGGGAGGAGGCGCAAACGATCCTCGGTGAGACGCCGGCTGCGATTGTTGTCGCGTGCATTCTGCAGCGTGGCACGGCGATCAGGTCCGCCGGCGGTTACCTGCGCGGTTTGACTCGAAAAGCGGAGGCCGGAGAGTTCTCGCTCGGCCCGATTTTGATGTCGCAGATCAATTCGCACCTCAACGAAAAGCGGCGGGCGTGACGTAATGGTCGACCTCATCTTCACCTCCTCGCTTTGCCTGGCATTCTTGAGCTTTAGCCATGGACGCACTTGGCTGCGAGCAGGTGATCGAGCGCCCCGGGGGTCGCGGAAAACTGAAACTGCGCGGCCGTTCCGCAGTGCTCGGTCTCTCCGCGCGGGCCGCACGCATCCTGGGAATCGCCAAGACGATCGTACTCGTCAGGACAGGTCGGCGCTTCCGAAATGTCGTCCGTCGGCAAATGTGCGAAACGCCGCAACGATCACATGGCCGTCCCTTTTGATCCGTCCGCCGAAGATCCGGGCGCTGGCGACGATCGCAGATCTTTCCCCTGTTCGGGCTGTCGCTCCCGGTTGCATGGCTGGATTCCTATGGCCGTCGACGGCACGTCGGCCCCTGGAGCCAAGAATTTTCCCCTGCCGGTTTCCCCCGCAAGCGGGGACCCCGACCAGCATTCCTCGCGCATGCGCCTGCAGCGCCAAAATTCGTGGCTCCGGCCGGGGCGCAGCGCTGCGCTTGCCCTCCGCTCGCCTCTGGCGGCTCCGGCTCTGTTTCGTCTTCCCGGCCATGAACGGATCGCCATCGCAACGGGGCACAGCCCCACAAGATGGAGAAAGATAATGCGCAATATCGCCGAATTCACTCTCATCGGTCGGGTCGGAACCATCAAGCAGGTCGGCAAGACTGTTCGCGTCAGCATCTGCGCCAACTACCCGTTCAAGGACGACAAAGGTCAGTGGAAGGACGACGCGCACTGGAACGAGGTCACAATCTTCACAAAGGCGATCCAGTCTTACGTGAACGAGCACATCAGCAAGGGAGACTTGGTCCACGTCCGCGGGCGACTTCGGCAGAACAGCTTTGAGCGCGACGGCCAGCGGGTTTACACCGTCGATCTCATCGGTCTGGAGTTGGGCCGGCTGGCGCAAGCCAGCGAGCGCGTCGCCGCATAGCGGATCGGCGGGGAGGTTTTGGCCTCCCCGCCGCTTTCCGCCTTCCGGTTGTGCTAATTTCAGTATGGCAATTTGCGTGATCGCGTCTGACGCGCAAGGCTACGCTCGGCTTGATTTTTCTTTTCGATTGCGGAAACCAACTCATCGTAATCGATACCGCTTTTATTCAGCGCACGACGGGCATCGGTATCGTTGAAGCCAAGCAATTCGAATACACTCATATTGAGGCTCGATGCGATGCGTTCGATGGTTCGGAGCGTCGGATTTCCTCTACCACGCACCATCGTGTAGTAGGTGCCGCGCGCAAGGCCTAGCTTTCGCTGGAAGCGTTCCGTCCCACCGTTCTCGATTTCGAGTTGCTGGAGCCGGGCTGCAAGCATTTCACTCAGAACAGAATGATCGGTCGCCTGGGGTTTGCGGACTGGTGACATGGTAGGTTGGCTTTCGGGTCCACCGGGAGAAACGCCGGGGAACATACACCAAGCCCGAGGTCCAGTATATTGGACGTTGGAGAATTTTACAGGCAAATCTTTGAAACGACTCATCTTGCCGCCCGAGTATCCCTGATGTCCGCGCGGCGTCCGGCCGTGGGGCTAACCTGCCGGTGAAGCAATCTCAGCGGGTCGATACCCGCCCGCTCGGCTATGAGCTCGATGTAATCGAGGCTGGGATTGGCTGCCGATGTCATCAAGTGGAAATAACTCGATCGCGGAATGCCAAGCCGCTCCGCGAATTCCCGCCGGCTCAGCCCCGATTCCAGCCTGAGCGCTTCCAATCCTGCGTGGAACGCACTCCGCAAGGTGCTGCCTTGCGCTGCGTGAGCTGCCTTTCGGCGGCAACACTTCTCACCCATCGCTGATTCCTCGCAGTTCCAAACGCAAACGGTTCCGCCGCTCCGCCGGTCAAGCCTCCATGTTGGACGGCCGGTCAACATTCAATATAATAGACGGATTCGATTCAACCAAGAGAGGTGCGTTCGGACAAAGAAAAACCCGGCAGAGCCGGGTCTCTCATGAGGATGAACGGGCTGGCGACGCCAATCGCCAACAATGCCCCTATCGCATAGAGGCATTTTAGCCCGCGCCATCCGACAGTTCAAGGGGACTCGCGTTTTTACGCCACGGTCTTTGTTTGCCCGCGCTCTCGCTAACGAGAGGACGCGAATGGAGATGCTTGACCAAAATCCGATTACGCCGTTTGGGCGGCGACCGCTGTCGCTCAGTACCGTCGAGGCGCAACGCGGCGTGAGAGAATTCCCCGAGGGCAAGCCCGCGCACAAATGGCAGGTGTTCCGAAACATCTGTGAGGCGCGGGCATCGCTCGCCATCTCCGATCGCGCGCTTATGGTTTTGAACGCACTGCTCTCGTTTCATCCCGACACAGTATTGACTGCCGGCGCGACCGATCTGGTCGTGTTTCCCTCAAATCGGCTTCTTGCCTTGCGCGCGCATGGGATGGCAGCCTCGACCTTGCGCCGCCATCTTGCGGCGCTTGTCGATCACGGACTCGTTCTCCGAAGGGATAGTCCGAATGGCAAACGCTACGCACGCAAGACGCCTTCCGGCGATATCGAACAGGCGTTTGGCTTCGATCTCGGACCGATCGTGGCCCGATCCGACGAATTCGCTGCCGCGGCCGAAGCCGCCATCGCCAAGCGCCAGGCGCTCGGCATTCTTCGCGAACGGATGACCTTGGCGCGGCGTGACATCGCCAAGATGATTGCGACTGGTGTGGAGCAGGGTGTCGCCGCCGATTGGGCCTCCTATCATCGGACGTTCCGAGAGATCCTGACCCGGCTTCCTCGCGTCCCGAAATGTGAGATTCTTGAGCCCATCGTTGTCGAACTAGTGAGCTTGGCAAAAGCGATCGTCAAAGCTCTCGAACAACACCTTGATCCGATCGAGCCCGTCCCGCCAATTTCATCGGCCGATCGGACTCAGAACTCAGGCCCGGAGGAGCCTAGTTCATCCGAACCTGACCCGGCACCGGGCGCCCATGAGATGGCTGACCCCAGCAACGCTCGAACGGCCAGCGCAATCCCTATTCGCATGGTGGTCGAACTCTGTCCCGACATCGTCGACTATGCGCGCAGTGGCATCCGCACGCCGCAGGATCTCATTACGACCGCATCCACCGTTCGTTCCATGCTCGGCATTAGTCCAAGCGCCTGGGAGGAAGCCCGCATCGCAATGGGCGATGGACAAGCCAGTGTAGTGCTCTCGGCCATTCTGCAACGGGGCAACGCCATCAAGAATCCAGGAGGCTATCTCCGAATCCTGGCCCGGCGCGCCGCAGCGGGCAAATTCTCAGTCTGGCCGATGCTGATGGCGCTTCGGCGGCAAGGGCAAGCTGCCCGTGACAGAGACCCACCCTCATCTTCCTTCCCGGACGACTTTTCGTAAAGGTGATCCTGCTTGTGTCGCTTCCCTCATTTGGTGCGTCGCGTGGCCGCGAACATGCGGCCTCAGCGCGGACATCTCTGTCAGGTTTCGTGCGACGGCGGCAGCCGGCCGATCCGTTTGAGGTGGTCGTAAACTATGCGGTCGATGATTCGAAGCGGCTGTGTTCGCTCCTCGGCGGCCATTTGACGGACCACAAGGTCGATCGCATCGGGGAAGCGCAACGCGTAAGGCCGAGATGAGGATCGTTCGCCGTAGACATCGAATGGATTTCGATCGCGGGCTTTCTGAGGGCGTGATGGCTTGCGGGTCGACGCGCTTTCCGTCGAGGTCGGATGTGCTGCTGGCGCAGCGACCTGATCTTCATAGGCGGGTGTTACCACGACCGGCTTTGCCGCGGGGGTATCGATCGGCGCCGTGTTCACGCGATGAGCGCGGAAGGCGTCGCGGGGCAGGGCGGGGCGATCCGGTTTCTGTGCAGAGTCGGGATCCGTCATGCGGCGTCGCCCTGGTCGGCACCTTGGCTTGCAGCGAGCAATTCGCGGACGACCTGATCGGCGTTGTAACGGGCCTTGCGGACCGATTCGTCCTTGTCGCTCATCTGGTACAACGTGCCGTGTCCGCTTGTCATGGTGCGATAGGTGACGCGCCGGTACAGCGCGTTGGCGCAAACGGGAACTTTTTCTGCATCGAGATAGGCGACGACCTCCTTCAGGGGCCGGGTGTTGCGGTCGAGGCTGTCGTATTCGTTGAACAGAACACGATGCTGGCTCATCGGCAGCTTTGAGCTGGCAGCATGCTGTTCGAGATTGCGGATGGTGCGCACGACCTGGGAAGCGTCGAAGGTGTGAACCTTGCAAGGAAGGACAACGAAGTCGGCGCGGAGCGCCGACTGGATCAAGACATCGCCATAATAGCCGGGGGTGTCGACGACGACGACGTCATAGCCGTCCAGCCGATCGATCGCCTGGGCGAGAGCCTTTTCATCAGGCGCGCGCACGAGGTCGACGCCCTGCGGGCTCAAGCCCCGCGCGACCGATGACGCATGCCATTGGTAAGAGGATCCCTGCGGATCGGCATCGACAATGGCGACCGAGTAACCGTGCTTGGCGAACTCGCCGGCGAGGATGATCGCGACGGTCGTCTTGCCGCTTCCGCCTTTCGGGTTTGCCACGGCGAAGATGCTCGGCACTTGGTCCTCCTTAGGCGGTGAGCTCCGTCGGCGGAATGACAACATACAACATAATGAACTTGCGGCAATCACGCAATATCTCTTTTCGGTAGATCGTGATTGCGGTTTTGTCGCAATGCACTGGTTCGTTAATCGGTGATTTTGCGAATGCGGTGATGCCGCGTTGCCGGGATGTCGGATGAGGTTGTTACGGTGTTGAGGCATTCCCGTTCTCCGGCGTTACCGTCTTGCCGAATTGCGGTCTTGCCGCAATCAGGAGCTTGTGGATGGCACTGCGCGCCAGAAGGTTGGAGAGTTCATTCGGACAGCTTTTTTGGACGCAAGCGCCTTCATGCGCTGAGTGTCTAACATTCAGTGTATTAGATATTGGTTGACAAGATACCGGTTTGTGGGCCAAACCGGGGACGGCTGCTGGGCGCAGCCGAGGGCGCTAGCGCGCGACGCCGGTGTTCCGACGGAACGCTCGGCGTATTCGGCTCCGGTCTGGCGACCGCCGAGCCGTCAACCGGGAAGGGGAGGGAGCGGCGATGGCTCGCTCCGTGAGAGCTCCGCGACGCAAGCCGAGGCTTCGGACCGAGTTGTCCGAGGCCGATGAGCAGCGTCTGCAGGAGGCCGTCGCATTGTTCGGCTTGCCGAAAGCCGAGGTGGTGCGTCGGCTGATCCGGGCCTCCGTCCAAGCCGGTCCCGCTTTGTCGGCCGAAAACACCCGCGCAGTCGTGGAACTGGCGAGCCAGGTGCGCATGGTCGGCCGCAACCTTGCGCAGGTTCTCAAGGCGATTCATCGCGGCCACGCGGTGCGCATCGAAGACACCGAGCCGGTGTGGCGAGGCCTGCACGACGTTATCGCCTCTATTAATGACGAACTGACCGAAATGACCGTGGCCTATGGCTCGAAGCTGCGTCGGGAGGCCCGGCTCGCGCTGCCGGCGGAGATCTCGGACGAGGAACTGGCATGAGCCGCACGGCACAGATCGTCTGGTGGCTTGAGCAGGTCGAGGCCGCGCGTCGGGCGGTGGCGGAGGCGCGGACAGAACGTCGGCAGCCGCGCCGGCCCGGCCTGTTGGATGAGGACGTCCGCGCCCGTCGAGCACGCGTGGCGCCGCTTCCCAAGACGCCGCCGGCTCAAGAGATCATTCGCGGCGCGACAATCACGGGCGAGCGGGACGAGGAGCGGGCGCGTTCGATCCCGGCCGCGACCGGAGGTGGCGGCGTAGGTCCTGGGGCTTCGCCTTCGCGTGGCGCGTCGAGCCCGATCTCCGGAGGATTCAGCGCCGGCTCTGGCGGAGCCGGAATGAACTCGGCCGGGGGCGGACCGCTTGGCCGGGCCCGGCAACTTGCTGCCGGCTACCAGCCTGCCGTCATCAAGGTGGTGTCCTACGCGCGCGGCGTCACACGCGCCACGGCGACCGGCCAATATGTCCAGCGCGAAGACGTCCCCCTCGAGACCCATGACGGGCGATTGTTGACGGATCGGGAAGCTGTGGCTGACGAGATCAAGGCTTGGTCGACGGATTTTTCCAAGCGCGCGGAAAGTCAGGACGTCGGCGCGTTTCGTCTGAAGCTTGAAGGTGTCCCAGATACTGCGGAAGGCCGAGCGGCCTACGAGAAGGCCGTCGCGGCCGCCTTCTCGGGACATCGCCACGCTGCTCGCCTCGACGTCGATGATAAGGGGCAGCTCGAGGCGCACGTTGTCGCGGCCATGGCCGGGAGCGGCAAGGAGCGGTTCCGCATTCGAGAGGCTCAGGCCGCCAATCAGGAATACGACGCCAGACCACGCCGTCTCGATTCCGTTTCGGATGCGGCGGTTCGTGCCAGGATCGCAGCGGCCACAGGCATTGATGCGGAGACTGTGGCTATTCGGCCGGGGGCGACGAGCCATGGCCGCGATGGCGTCACCTACAGGCTCAACAAGCTGATCGAGAAGGGAGCCGCCATCGACGACGGCGGCAAGAGCCTGTCCAACGTCTCGGATGCGCGAATTGCCGCCCGCGAATGGGGGCCGTCGCTTCGGTCGCAATCCGCGCGCGATACGATGCATCTGATCATTTCGGCGAAGGCCGGAACCGATGTGGCGGCATTGACCAATGCGGCGCGCGCCTTCCTGCATGACCGCTTTGCCGATCATAAATTCATGTTTGGCGTTCACACGGACAAGGAATCGGCCGGGCACATCCACGCTCACGCCGTCATCGCCGTGAAGAACGAATCCGGTCAGAAGATCCATCCCAACCGGGACACCTTTGCGGAGTGGCGCGAGGCCTACGCGCAGCATGCCCAGGCGCAAGGTTTGAAGATCGTCGCCACCTCGGCGAAAGAGAGAGCTTCATCGCAAAGCCATGGCCCGAAGGACAAAGCGATCGTCGAGGCGGCCGATCGACCGCGTCCCGCGCGCGAAGCCCGAGATCGCGCCTATGCCGCCGATCCCGCCAATCAACGTCTCATCGACAATGCCCGGCAGCGGATCCAGAAGGCGAAAACGAACCCTATCCGTCTGCCGATGTCGGCGCCCGACCGCAAAGTCGTGAACGAGAGCATCGTCGCCTGGAAGGCTGTTGCTGGAGAGCAGCCGTCAAACAGGATGGCAAAGGATATGCTCGAACGGCTGTTGATGGCGCAGACCGTTGGGGCCATCCTTCATACAATCGGCAAGCGCGTAGAGTTTTTGACAAAGGAGGGCGAGATGCCAGTTACATCGCAGCAAATGGTCCAGGATCTCCGTCTCATGAACGACGCGGTTTCCCGCACCAGCGACCTCCTAGATGGCGAGACCAAGCAGCAATTCCGGGAGACATCGGGGCGTTATCTCGAAACGCTCGCCAATCGGATTGATCTACAACGAATGCAGGAAACAGGCGTACAGCAGCTTAGTCGGGCCGACGTCGAGGCCGTCGTTGGCGTCAATGCCGATCGCCTTATCGAACGTGCGCAGGAGGTGCGGATCAAGGAAGAGCGTGAGGCGACATCCGTTGAACGTCTCGCGAACCGCGCAATCGACGCCGAGCGGCGGCGAGGCCGATCAGCAGCCAACTGAACCGAGCGACCGTCTCCGGCAGCGTTGGAAGCAGGATGGCGACGAGGCCGTAACCGCCCATTTTGAGCTGCAGGCCGGCGAGCACGACGCTGCCCTCGGTCGGAGCCTCGACATGAGCGTCAGGCAGCCAGTTGTGCAGCGGTACGATCGGCAGCTTGACGCCGAAGCCGATCAAGAGGGCGAAGAAGACGAGAGCCGAGGCCAGTGGAGCTTGCGCCAACGGCTTCGCCGCGATGATAGCCGGAAGCGAGAAGCTGTGGGGCTCCATGGCAAGATAGAGCGCGAGAAAGCCGAGCAGCATGGCGAGGCTGCCGGCGCGCGTATAGAGAAAGAACTTTAGCGCGGCGTAGCGCCGTCTCTCGCCGCCCCAGATGCCGACGATGAAATACATCGGCACCAAGCCAATTTCGAAGAACAGGTAGAAGAGCAGCAAATCCTGCGCCGCAAAGAGACCGATCAAGCCGCTGCCAAGCAGCAGGAAAAGAAAGGCATGCGCGTGCGCTCGATCGCGTTCGCCGAGTACGTAGACCATGACAACGGTAAGGAGCACGGCGGTGAGGAGGATGAGCGTCAACGAGATTCCACCAACGGCAACATCGTAGCTTGCTCCAATCGTCGGGATCCACTGCGCCGTCATGCGCCATTGCAGGCTTCCGCCACTTGGCTCGAAGCCGGCCCACAGAACCATTGCGGCAATCAGTGTCAGCATAGCGCCGAACAGCGCGATCCAGCGTACGAGATCGGGACGGCTGCGTGGTAAAACGAGCACCAAGAGTCCGGTCAGCAGCGGCAGGAAGATGGTGATCGTCAGCATCGGATCTGATCCGTTCATAGCCAGAGCATGAGACCGCCAACGACGAGTGCTGCTGCGGCCCAGATGAAAAGCGCGAGTGTGTAGAAATAGAGCTGACCGGCCTGGAGCGTACGGAGCCGTTCGCCGCCGGCGGCGATGTCGATCGCGAGCGCATCGCCGCCGCGACCGAAGCCCAAAGCTTCAACGCGTTCAGTGTCTCGGGCGAGACGCCAGGTGCCGCGCGCGGTTTGTTCGGCTGCGGCGTCGAGCCCACGTTCGATCGATTGCGACGTGCGGGCCATCGCGCCAACACCCATCGCGATGGTTCGTGCCATTCTGTCGAACGCGGCCTCGACCGGATCAACAAGTCCGGCGAGACGCATCGTCCAGATCGCCGGCGCGTCGGTGGCCACCATCAATCCCTTTCCAAGCTTGGCCGGAAGCAGGCCCAGAGCCGGCGCCGACCCGCGCGAGGCGCCGAAGCCGAGCCCAACGACGGCTGCTGCGACGGCGAAAACCCGCCAGGTGATTGCCGGCTCGGGCTCGCCTGAGAAGGAGAGGATGCCCGCGAGCCGGCCAGCAAGGAGCCAGCCGAGAGCAGCCGCGGCGAACGCGAGCAGACCCGTCCCCGCGTGAATCGGCCATCCCGTCTTGCTCATGTCCGTGCGTCGGCACTCGCCAAAGAAGGTCGCGCCTCCCGCACGGCCGATATAGATGCCGGCAAGGAAAACGAGGATCACGATTAAAAGCGCTGCGCCGGTGCCCTGCCGCGTGGCGGCGGCCAGGATCGCCTCTTCGCTCCAGAAACCCGAGAGGGGCGGTATGCCGGCCAGCGCCAGTGCCGCGATGACGAAGACCCCGCCGGTGAAGGGCATGACGCGGATAAGACCGCCGAGCCGGTCAAGAGCGCGTGTGCCCGTCTCCTCTTGGACCACGCCGGCAGCGAGGAACAACGTCGACTTAAAGGCTGCGTGCGCCGCGAGGTGGAAGGAGGCCGCGAGCGGGCCGCCGAGGCCGAGTGCAATCATCATCTCGCCAAGCTGCGACGCGGTGGACCATGCGAGCACGCGTTTTAGGTCCATTTCGGCGGTGGCGATCAGGCCGGCGACCAGCGCGGTCGCGGCGCCGATCCAGAATAGAGCGGCAAGGGCCGCCGGGGCTGCCTCGAACAGGGGATAGAGCCTAAGGACCAGGAACACGCCGGCTGCAACCATAGTGGCCGAGTGCAGCAGCGCGGAGACGGGCGTCGGCCCAATCATGGCGTCCGGCAACCAGCCGGTGAGGGGAAGCTGCGCGCTCTTGCCGACGGCGCCTGCGAGCACAAGGAACGTCATTGCGGTGAGAGCGCCGGAGCCGATCTGCCCGCCACCGACGGCGCCGACAAGAACGCCAATCCCGGTCGTGCCGGTCACGCTTAACGCGAGAAGCCAGCCAAGCAGAAAGCCGACGTCGCCGATCCTAGTCATGAGAAAGGCTTTGGTGGCAGCGTATGGCGCGCCGGCCTCGGCGTAGTTGAAACCAATTAGAAGGTAAGAGGCGAGCCCAACGAACTCCCAGGCCGCGAAGAGCAGGACGAGCGAGCTCGACAGCACCAGCACCAGCATGGCGCCGACGAACAGGCCAAGTTCGGCGAAGAAGCGCGGCCGATCCGGCTTTTTCGCCATGTAACCGAGGCTATAGATGCCGACGCCAAATGCGACGCATGCGACGATCATCGCGACGAACCAAGTAAGTCGGGTGACTTCTAGCCCAACGGTCAGTTGGAAGCCGCCACTCTCGAACCACGTTGCGGATGGATTGACACCCTCTGGGACGAGCAGCAGATCAATCACCGCAAGAGCGATGGCGCCAACGAGAAGTTCGCCGCCGCCCCAGGGCAGGCGCCGGCCCACACAGAGCGCAGCCAACGCCGCAAGCAGCGGCAAGATCGGAATGGCAAGAAGCTCGATCACCACTTCAACTCGGCGTAGGCATCGACCTCGACTGTTTGCCGTTGTCTGTACAGCAGCATCACGATGGCGAGCCCGATCGCCATTTCGACGGCACCAATCGTGATGATCAGAATGGCGAAGATCTGTGCGGAATAGTCAGCCGGTGCGGTGAAGCGCCAGAAGGCGATAATGTTGAGCCCGATCGCGTTGAGCAGCACCTCAATTCCCATCAGGATCATTACTGCCGCGCGTTGCGCGATGACCGTGTAGACGCCGATCGCGAACAGGATCGCGCCGACCACGAGATAAGCGGTGAGCGGGACCATCATGCGCAATGCTCCTTGGGACGTTGCTGCCGCGCCTGGTGCTCATCGGACCGTTCTGATCGCGTAAGCGGTGGCAGTCCATCGTGTGCAATCGGCTCCGGCTTTTCGTCGACCGCGACCTTGGCCGAACGCGAAGAGTCGTCGGGGTAGGTGGAAGGACGCGCCAGGAGCACCGCACCAAAAATGCCGATCAGGATGAGAAAGCCGGCGCCCTCAAAGGCGACCATGTACTTTTCCATGAGGAGTTGGCCGATGCGGCGTGCCGAATCCGGGTCCGGCAGCGCGTCGACCACGCGCCAGGCTGGACGCAGCAGAAGCATGCCAACGAGTACGATTCCGACTGCGACGGCGAGCCAGGCGGCGACAGGTCGAACCGGTGTGACCATCGACATGTCCATCTCACCCATCTCCGTGCTGCTGTGGTTGCCGTTACCATGATGCATCGCGTGACCTTCGTGGCCAGTATCGTCCCCATGCTGCATCGATGGATGATCGGGCGCCGCATGTGCACCGTGCGGCATGCTGTGGCCCTCGTGGCCGCCTCCGCTGGCATGCTCGGCAGCATCGTTTTCCTGGTTATCGGAGTCGTGACCTTCTTTATGGTCGCCGTGCATATGACCGTCGTGCGGGTGCCCGCGCGGCACCAGGCCTTTGCTGAACCAGCGCTCGATCAACGCCATGTCCATGCCGGCCATCATCGCTCCGCCCGGGTCATGCATGACCAGGACCATGAACAGGATCATGACGAGGAAGCCGCCGATATACATCATGATCTGCAGTATCCCGATCAGGTCGGCGGCGAGCAGGATGAACAGGCCTGCAACGCCGATAAACGAGGCCATCAGGAAGATGCCCGAGCGGAACATGCTCATCGTTGTCGTCATGCCAAGCGCACCCGCGATTGCGATGAACGCGCAGACGGCGAAAGTGACGATCTCGAGCATCGCGGTCATGGTCCGATCCCAAGTAGAATCAAGCCGCCGACCAGGAGAACATTGACGAGGCCGAGCGGAATCAGAAACTTCCAGGAAAGGGCTAGCATCTGTGCCGTCGAGAGCGGCCGGACGCAGCGGCCAAGCCCGAGCATCAGGGCCATCAGGGCGTAGGTCTTGACGAGCATCCAGAGCCAGCCGGGCAAGACCGGACCGCTGGGGCCGCCGAGGTAAAGCACGGCGCCAATCGCCGCGACGAGGAAGAACACCCCGGAGAGCGCAACGCGCCAGAGAAGCGCCGACCAGCCGCCGGATACACCGAGCACGCCGCCGCCGATCGAACCGGCAAAGGGTTCAAGAAAAGGCGCTCGATAGGACTGCATCAGTCCTGTAACGAGATAGAGCACGAAGCCGATCGGCTGCAGGACCACGAACCACAAGGCGCTTTGCGCATTGACGACGGAAATTGTTGATAGCGATCGCGCCATCATGATCACACCGACATAGGCAAGGCCCAGCGGCACCACGTAAGCGACAAGCTGGGCGATGATGCGATAGCAGGCTTCGACCGTGTCGGGCGTGTCCGCGCCCCAACCAGCGAGGGCCAAGCCCAACACGACAAAATCAATGACGACGATTACGTAGAAGAGGCCGATGCCCAGATCGCGCCCGATCAGACCTGGGCCGAACGGCACGACCACCACCGCGAGCGCGACGCCTGCAACGGCTACGACCGGTCCGGCCGGCAGCAGCCAGCGGTCGCTATTCGCGATATGAAGATTACGGTTGAATTCGACGTCATGCGCGGGTCCAGGCTCACGGCCGTGTTGTACGAACAGGCGCTCGAGCCCGTAGGTCAACGCCGCGCCAGCGAGGAGTGCGGCCAACACCGCCGTGCCTGTTACGATCACTCCCATTTGAGCCCGCCCATGCCCCAAGCATAAGCGATGCCCGCCCCGAGGAGCACAATGAAAACGAGCATGTCGAGGAAGGCGCTGATGCCAATATCGGCGAAGACCACCGCCCACGGATACATGAAGATCATCTCCATATCGAAGGCGAGAAAGATCAGCGCGTAAATGCCGTAGCCGAAACGGAACTGCGCCCAGACCGGCGAAATGTCGATCTGTCGCTGGGGCGCGCGCAAAAAACGACCGGCCGCTAGCAGCGCGAGGCCACATGTCATGACCAAAACAAGGGCCACAAAGCCGTAGTCGGTGACGACCGGCGAGACGCTAATTTTCGGCGAACTATCCATCATAGCAAAAGCCAAATTTTGCAGGATCGCACAACGTCAGCTCCCCTGATGACTCGCATAAGCGATAAATATCGGCATAAGCCGAGATTGTAACGCGATAGTTTGCCGCCGACCGCCTCATTCGCAGACTGGTTTGCTTACTGCTTTGGTGGTAGATCGGGCGCGTTCTGCGCAACGGGGTTTTTCTCAAGGTCGACGATCAGTTGATCCATCTCTCCAATTTCGCGGACCTGTGACTCGATAATTTCATCAGCCAGCTTTCTGACGCGTGGATCTCGTATGTGGGCTCGCTCGCTTGTCATTATCGCGATCGAGTGATGAGGTATCATCGCTTTCATATAATCGATGTCATAAACGGTCGTTTGGCTCCGGACGAGCCATAGGGAAAGCCCGAACACGATTGCGGCGCAAACTACTATTACTGCATTCGTTGTTTTGTTTTCATACATGCGGAGCATGAATAAGAGCATGATGATGGCCATTACGGCCCCCATCAGCAGCGCCATCCAAAGTCGTGTCTGACTGTATCGAATGTGATCAAGCGCAAATGTGTTCAGGTACATCAATCCGTACATGATCACCGTTGAGGTGGCGATCATGGCCGCAAAACGTCCGTACATTTTCATAGCTGCTTTTCCTCGTTGCTTGCTCGCCGGCCACCCCTGGAGTTCTCCTCAGATTGAGATGCTCTTGTGAGCCAAGTACAAAGGCCCAGCATCGCAGCGACAAGCTAGCCAGTCGAGCGAACGCCTATGGCCGTTTCTCCGTGTGGATTAATCACCAACCACCTTAATTCGGTGGCAGTATCGTGGTTCCAAGAAATGAGAAGCATCAGCAACTTATAACGTATCGAAAAATTCATCTCGCGTCCCGCGCGGTCCGTTCGCGGGCGAAATCACCTGACGCTAAATTAGCCCGATCGCTTGCGCCATAGTGGCAGTCGAATCGGGGCCGTCTTTTCGGTCGCACTCCGAGCGCAACAATGCACCTGATCATTTCGGCGAAGGCCGCAACTTCAGGTCGCCGCATTAAAAAATGCGGCGACCTTCTGTCGCAATTGAGAGATATTCGGGATTGGCCTGAGACCTTTCGCAGAAGCCCAGTGCTTGAAGAATCTCAGCCTCGGCGAGAGAGCGGGCCGCGTCACAAAGCTATAGTTCGAAAAACCAGACGATCGTCGGTGCCGCTTTCCTACCGTTAGCGGTGAAAGCCTAACCCAAAATCTTTAGACGCATGGCGATTGCGATCGCATGTGTCTTGTTGACAGCATCAAGTTTCTCGCGAGCGGAAGCGATGTGTTTCGCTACCGTCGGTCGAGAAATGCCGAGATGACGGAGATTTCCCAATCGGTTTTTCCCTCCCCGGCCCAGAGAAGGCAGTCAAATTCACGAGGTGAGAGCTTATTGCTGCGCGTTGATCTCGGACGGCGCAAACACAACCAATGCCCGATGGCAAAATTTGCAAGAAACGTAAGGGCCGATCGGTCGTTACTGCTGAGGTCGTCCTTTGCTCCTCCGAATGACAACGCCGCTGACCGCTGGTCAAGCGTCGTGACCGGGATCACGAAGCCTTCGACTAACCCAAAGTCGGCAGCTTCCCCTCCGATTATCCGCGCGTTATCTGGTTCCGAGCAGGACTTGTAACTTTCAGCCCAGGAAAAGGCATTCCGATCTTTCTGAAGGCGCGCTACGATCGGGTCGCGCGGAAGATAATTTTGAACGACGTATCTCGTCGCCCAGCCTTTTGGGAAATGTTGCACCATAGAACGGGTTTGAATTTCAATCTTGGAATTGTGCATTTCAGTCGGGGGTACGATTCCACCAAATACTGAAGCAAACCCGTAACTTTTAGCGATGCTAATTAGACAATCTTGAAGAGCGCTTTGATCAGCCGCCTGTTCTATTAGCGAGATAACCTCCCAAGTGCTCCAAAACAGGTCTGTCATTCTCAGGCCACCATGATTGATCGTATGCTAGGTAGATCCGCGTTGCAAAAAGCGGATGAGAGATCGTCCGCGACGCGCGAGATTTAGAGGTGCAGAAGTGGCTCGGTACATAGCGGTCGAACAGCGTCATTATCAAACGAAGAAAAATATTGCTGAAGTTCAGCGAAAGTAGAGCGTGATATTTTTCGTCTGTCGTCAGCTATGGAAGCTGGTTCTCGTGTGCGGCGCCTATAGGGTCGGGGTTTAGCGATGCGCGTTCTGCTTTTGGAAGACGATGCGATGATCGGCGAGGGCCTGTCCCGGACGCTTGCCGGGGAGGGCATGTCGGTGGATTGGGTGCGCGCCGGCGGAGAGGCTGAGGCGGCGCTCGCCGATGGCGGACATGGGATCGTGCTGCTCGACCTCGGGCTGCCTGGCGCTGAAGGTCTCGATCTTTTGAAGGCGGCGCGGAGCCGGGGGTTCGATACGCCCGTCCTCATCATTACAGCGCGCGACGGGCTCGACCATCGGGTGGCCGGACTCGATCTCGGCGCGGACGACTATCTCGTCAAACCGTTCGAGACGCGGGAGTTACTCGCCAGAATGCGCGCGGTCCTCCGCCGCCGGGCGTGCAGGTCAACATCCCATTTGGTGGCGGGTGCGGTTGAGCTCAATACCGAGACCCATGAGTTGTCGCATGCCGACATCGTGCATGTGTTGCCTGCGCGCGAGTACGCTTTGATGCACGCCTTGATGGAACGCCCGGGTCGTATTCTTTCCCGCGCACAGGTGGAGGAGCGCATCTACGGCTGGGGAGAAGAGGTGGAAAGCAATGCGGTTGATGCCCTGATCTACTCCATTCGACGCAAATTCGGGAAGGACATCATCTTCAACGTGAGGGGTACGGGCTGGATGGTACAAAAATCATGACGACGGTCTCGCTCCGGCGAGCAACCCTTATCTCGATGACCGTTCTTCTGACCTTGGTCGGCGCCGCCGCGATGTTGCTCGCCTACAAGCTTGCGCGTGACGAAGCCGCTGATTTTCTTGACGGACAGTTACGCCAGGTTGCACTTAACGCCGGCTTGGGTCTTCCCGATGCTGACGCGCCGCCGGCCAGCGATCAGGATCCGGAAGATCAGATTGCGGTAACGATCTGGAAGCGCGGCGTCGTTGCCCACACTACGCTTCGCGGCGTCGACATCGCGCGGCCGAGCAAGCCCGGCTTTGAAGATATCGTCGTCGCCGGCGAGCCCTGGCGGGTCTATTCGACGGACAACGATACCTGGACCGTGCAGGTCGCGCAGCGCGACAAGGTTCGTCAGGAATTTGCCCGAAGCGCCGCCGTGGGAGCCGCGGCGCCCATCCTGATCGTCATACCGCTGTCCTGGCTCGTCGTCGGCTGGGCGCTGAACCGGATGCTTGGACGGCTGGACGCTCTGGCGCGGGATCTTGCGAATCGAAGTGCGGTGGCAGCCGCAGCCATTCCCCTCGCCGGAATTCCGATCGAAGTGGCGCCTTTGGTCGAAAGCATGAACGGCCTGATCGTGCGCCTGCGCGCCGCCGTGGAAGCGCAGAAGCGGTTTCTCTCCGACGCGGCGCATGAACTGCGGACGCCGCTCGCTGCGATGCAAATCCAGGTGGATAACCTCAAGATCAACAGTTCCAGCTCGGTCGGAGCGGAATTCGAGGCTGGCAAGGCGGCACTTGCGCAGGGCGTGAAGCGCGCGAGCGCCCTTGTCGGTCAACTGCTGCGGCTGGCGCGCCTCGACGAGCCCGTAGCACCCCTCAGCGAAACGGTTGAGGTGGGTCCGCTGCTGCTCGACTGCGTCGGCGATCATGTCGTGCTGGCCGAACACAAGGGCATCGATCTCGGGGCCCGGATGGAGACGTCCGCGACGCTGCATGGTTCGGTCGAGGAATTGCGCGTTCTGTTCGCAAATCTGATCGATAACGCCGTGCGGTACACGCCCTCCGGCGGGCAGGTCGACGTTTCCCTGACTCTGCGCGACGGGCGACGCGTTGTCGAGGTTCTGGATACGGGTCCTGGTTTGCCGCCAGGCGCCGTTTCCCGCATCTTCGATCGGTTCTATCGCGCGTCGCCGCCGGACGTCGAGGGAACCGGTCTGGGGCTGGCGATCGCGCGGCGAATTGCCGAGCGCAATGGTCTTGTCCTGACCGTCGAGAACCGCCCCGACGGGGCAGCCGGCGTTCTCGCGCGCGTCACATTACTGGCATAGCGCACTTTTCTCTTCTCGCCGCACCCAGGCTCATTCTGTCCTCAGTCTCCGGGGCCATGGTCACCTCATCGGAGCGGGCCGTCGCCGACGCGTCGCGCATCCGTTCGCAAGCGGGGGGCGAATCGGAGAGACACATGATCAGGACTACCCCGTACCGCCTGGACGCCTTGGGCGCCGCAGGTATCTTGCTGGCGCTCATGGTGCCAGCGCTGGCCTACACCGGTCAAAAGCTTGCCGGTCAAGCGAAGGTCACCATCACGCAAGGCCCATCCCGGGAAAGTCACCGACGAAGAGCTTGAGCGCGAATCCGGAGGCAGCGGCCTGCGTTATTCGTTCGACATCAAGAACGGCTCGCGGACGCAGGAAGTCGGCGTCGATGCCGCGAGCGGCAAGGTACTCGAAAACAAGACAGAAGGTCCCCATCCGGACTGACCCGCAGCATGGTCCCACGAACAAACCCGGTGCGTCCTCGCACGCGCCGGGTGGCCGGCTACATAACGGAAATGCAATCATGACCCCAGCCCAGAAATTCGCATTGAGCAAAGTCCCTGAAGTCACGCTCGGCTTCTGGATCATCAAAATTCTTGCCACAACGCTCGGCGAGACCGGCGGCGATACCGTCACCATGACGCTGAACTGGGGTTATTTGGCGGGGACAGCCTTGTTCGCGGTGCTGCTCATCGCCTTCGTGATCGCACAGATCGTCGCGAAACGCTTTCATCCGTTTCTCTACTGGGCGACCATCGTGGCCTCGACGACCTTCGGCACCACGATGGCCGACTTCGCCGACCGGTCGCTCGGGATCGGTTATACCGGCGGCTCATCGCTGCTGTTTCTCTGCCTCGTGAGCATCCTCGGGCTTTGGTATTGGTCGGAGGGAACGGTATCGGTCAACACCGTCTCCACGCCGAAGGTCGAGGCGTTTTACTGGGGAGCGATCACGTTCTCGCAAACCCTCGGCACTGCGCTCGGCGACTGGCTGGCCGACACCGGCGGCCTTGGCTATGAAGGGGGCGCTCTCGTCTTCGCGGCCGGGCTGGCCGTCGTTGTCGCACTCTATTATCGCACGAACGTGTCGCGGGTGCTGCTGTTCTGGGCGGCCTTCATTCTGACTCGTCCGCTTGGCGCGACGGTTGGCGACTTCCTCGATAAACCGGTCGCTGCCGGGGGTCTCAGTCTCAGCAGACCGCTCGCATCGGCCGTGATCGCAGCCTTCATCCTTGCCTGCCTGATCCTGTTGCCGCAGCGCGCGGGCAAGCATCCGGCGTGACGCTACTGCGGCTCTCAAGCGATGTCGATCCTCATGAGCGTTCGCAAATTTTCAAGCCTGGCGCGTCGAGCGATGCAGGATCGGTAGCCGTCCGAGAGCGGCTCCCCACGGTCAATTTGTCGTTCAATCAGCAATCGTTGTTCGGAGAAAGCCGCATGGACAGAATCGTCAGCACAGAAGCCAGCAAGGTGCCGGCTATCACGCTCGGATTCTGGGTCATCAAGATATTCGCGACCACTCTGGGCGAGGTGGGCGGCAACGCGGTGACGTTGACGTTGGGTCTCGGTTATCTGATCGGCACCGCCATCTTTGCCACCGTATTGATTGTGGCCGTGAGTTCTCAGATAAGGGCGAAGCGATTTCAGCCCTTCCTGTACTGGGCCGCCATCACCGCGACCACGCTCGCCGGAACGACGCTTGCCGATTTGGTCGATCGTTCGCTCGGCATTGGCTATCTCGGCGGCTCCCTGTCGCTCTTCACGATGGTCATGGCGACACTGGGCTTGTGGTATTGGTCGCTCGGCTCCGTCTCCGTCGAAACCGTTACTCGCCCAAAGTCGAAGCGTTCTACTGGGCGACCATCATGTTCTCGCAGACCCTCGGCACGGCGCTCGGCGACTGGATGGCAGATGACACCGGGCTCGGTTACAACGGCAGCGCGCTTGTGCTTGCCATCGTCTTGGCAATCGTCGCCGTTCTTTACTTCTTCACGAAAATGTCCCGCACCACGTTGTTCTGGGCGGCTTTCATCCTGACGCGTCCGCTGGGCGCCACAATTGCCAACTCGCTTGACAAGCCGGTCGCCGCCGGGGGGCTTGCCGTTGGCGACTTTTCCGCCTCGGCAGCCCTCATCGTCGTCATTGCCGTTTGCATTCTCGTTATTCCGCAGCGGCCGGGGCGGCATCCCGGCGCATATTCGCGAGTCCCCGAACTTCGCGGGCTCGATTGATCGCGGAATAGACTCCCGACACCACCATGGAGTTCTCAAATGGAGGAGCATCGTTCCACACCGCGCCGCCGGGTCTTGAAGGCTGCAACAATCGCGTTTGGTGGAGGCGCAATCAGTTGCACGGTTCGGAATCTTTCCGACTACGGCGCCTCGCTAGATGTGTGACATCACCGATCGGAAATTCCCGACGCCTTTTCGCTGGTAATTGAAAGTGGCTCGCAGCATTGCCGGATGATCTGGCGCAAGGAGAAGCGGATCGGTGTTCGCTTCACTGGGGCGAATGGCGAAAAATAGGAATGACAACGTGCGCTCGATCGCTTCGCGACGTGCCCGAAAGGCTTTCATCAGGCGGATGTAAGCAATCGTGCTGCGACGAGATCCACCTAAGCCCGATGACGCCAGACACTTTCGACGAGAATTGACGCAAGACCGGCGAACATGATTGCGCCGCCCCAGGCCGAACCGGCCGTCAGCCATGGCAGCACAAGCCATGCGGCGCCAAGCCACGCAATGATTATGAGCGCAAAGCTGCCGTCATCCACGAACAAGCCGAAAAGCTCTCGAATGATCGTCTTGAACCAGCGCATGCAGGAGTTCCTATCGTTTCGCGGCGCCGCGCGCGCCCGAGCGCATCCGGCAAAGCGGTGTTGCGATCAATGCGACGATCAGGAAGCCAGCAACGAGACCGAGGATCGACCAATCCTGAGCGGGCCATCGAAGTCCCATGCCTTCGCCGACCCAGAAAGTGCCAAACGCGGAGAGCAATACCCCGACCATAAACTTCAGGGTGTTCTCCGGGATAGACGCCAAAGGCTTGTGAACGACAAAGCCAAGCAGCACGACGACAAGCAGCGCGGCCAGCGCCCCCATGCTCGCCGGAACAAGCAAGCCCGCGCCGCCGGAACCCACAGCGATAACGATGAAGACCACCTCGATACCCTCGAGCATCGTGATCTTGAAGGCGGTTGCGATCGCGGCCCTGTCCCATCCTCGCTGGCGCTGCCCGAGCTTGCGCAGCGATTCCGTTTGCCTGGAATAGATCGCGTCCTCGTCATGCAAAGGAATAACGCCGGCCGAACGCAGAATTGCTTTGCGCAACCATCGCATTCCGAAGAGGAGCAGAAGCACCCCGACCGCGAGCTGGACGACATCCAGCGGGATGCGCGCGAGCGCCGGACCGGCCGCCACGACGATGGCCAGCAGCATGCCAAGTGCGGCCCCACTCCCGATCAGTGCGCCGCTCCAGCCGCGGACGGCGCCGACAGCCAGAACAACGGTCAGAGCTTCGACGAATTCCACGAGCGAGGCCAGAAATGCGGCAATCGTCGGCGGCCAAGCATGCGTCCAATCCACGATCATGTTGTTCTCCCGATGAGACCGTCGCGGACAGCGCCCAGATGCGATCCGAGGATGTAGAACGAATGTGGGGATGCCGAGTGTTGTATCTTATCCATGTCCGGTTGCTAGATGCCTGCTGCGACAGACCGAACCGATCCTGTATTCGCGTTAACTTGGTATGCTTTTAAAGGCTCTACTCGGCCGCGCGGTTCGGAACGAACTCGCGGTCGGGCTTCGTCCGGCTTTCGATAGATGCGAAGTAGGAATAAAGCGCGGGTAAGACCAGCAAGGTGAGCAGCGTCGCGCTCAACAGGCCGCCGATTACTACGGTCGCCAGCGGCTTCTGCACTTCTGCTCCCGTCCCCGTCGCAAGCGCCATCGGCACGAAGCCGAGCGAGGCGACCAGCGCCGTCATGACGACCGGACGAAACCGCGTCAGAGCGCCTTGGCTGATGGCTGCCTGCGTGCCGACTCCATCGGCAACCAGTCTTCGAATCTGGCTGAGCATCACCAATCCGTTCAGGACCGCGACGCCGGAGAGGGCAATAAAGCCGACCGCGGCCGAGATCGAGAACGGCATGCCGCGCAGCCATAGCGCAGCGATGCCGCCGGTCAGCGCGAGGGGCACCGCGCTGAAGACCAGAAGCGCGTCCCGCGCGGAACCAAGCGCGCCGAACAGCAGCAGGAATATCAAGAGGAAACAGCCGGGGACCACGAACATCAGACGCTGCCGGGCAACGGAGAAGTTCTCGAATTGGCCGCCCCAGGAAAGCCAGGTCCCGGGCGCCAGCTTGACCTTCTCTCCGATGATCGCCTGCGCCTCCGCGACCAACGATCCGATATCCCGCCCACGGACTTCGGCCGTCGCGACGACGCGCCGCTTGCCGTTCTCGCGGCTGATCTGGTTGGCGCCTTCGGTTTGCTCGAATGTCGCCAGAGCGCGAAGAGGGACGGACGCCACCGCGGCATTTTGCGTCAGTCGCGGCAATTGCACCGGCAGGTTTTCAAGCGCCGCGATATCGTTGCGCAGCGCGTCGTTCAGCCGGACGATGATCTGAAAACGCCGATCACCCTCGAACACCAGTCCGGCGACCCGGCCGCCGATCGCGGCTTCGATCACGTCCTGGACCGCAAGCAGGCTGAGGCCACGGCGTGCGATTTCGGCCTTGTCGATCTTGATCTCCAGGAACGGAAGCCCGGCGGTCTCTTCCACCTTGACGTTCTCGGCGCCGTCGATGCGCCGCAGCGCATGGGCGATGTTGCCGGCAGTCCGCTGCATCTGCTCGAAATCGTCGCCGAAGACCTTGACCGCCAGATCCTCGCGCACGCCGGCGATCAGCTCATTGAACCGCATTTCGATGGGCTGGGAGAAGCCGAGCTTGTTCCCCGGCAATTTCGAGGCTTCAACCTCGATCTGCTTGATGAGATCGTCTTTTGTCATCGACGGGTCGGGCCACTCGGCCTGCGGCTTGACGATGATGTAGGTGTCGGACGCGTTCGGCGGCATCGGGTCGGCGGCGAGGTCCGGCGTTCCGGTGCGGGAGAACACGAACGCCACCTGCGGAAACTTGCTGACGACACTCTCGATCTGGAGTTGCATCGCTTGCGATTGGGTTATCGACGTACTCGGGATTCGCTTGACCTCCATCACGATGTTCTTTTCGTCCAGCGTCGGTGTGAACTCCTGCCCCAGCCGGGTGAACAGCAGACTCGCTGCGACGAAGAGGATCGCGGCGACACCGATCACAGGCAGCGGAGACGCGATCACCCGCGTCAATAGCGGCGCATAGCCCGCCTTCAGCTTGCGGATGATGGCGTTTTCCTGCTCGCTAACCGGTTTGGTGACAGTCAGCGCGACCATCGCCGGGACGAATGTCAACGAGACGACGAAGGCCGCGACGAGCGCGATGATGACCGTCAGCGCCATCGGCTCGAACGTCTTGCCCTCGACGCCGGTGAACGTCAGCAGCGGCACGTAGACGAGAATGATGATAAGCTGGCCGTAGACCGTCGGCCGGATCATCTCGATGGCGGATTCCTTGACGGTCTGGAGCCGTTCGTCCAGCGCCAGCATTCGCCCGACCTGGCGCTGACGCTCAGCAAGGTGGCGGAGACTGTTTTCCGCGATGATCACGGCGCCGTCGACGATCAGTCCGAAGTCCAAGGCGCCCAAGCTCATGAGATTGGCGCTGATCTTGCCCTGCAGCATGCCCGTTGCGGTCAGCATCATGGTGACCGGGATGACACACGCAGTCACCACCGCGGCCCGCAGGTTGCCTAACAGGAGGAACAGCACGACGATAACGAGCAGAGCGCCTTCCGCCAGGTTGGTGGCGACAGTCTCGATGGTGGCATCGACCAATTGCGTCCGGTTGAGCACGGTGTGGGCATAGATGCCGGGCGGAAGCGTGCGGCTGATCTCCTTGATCTTCGCATCCGCCGCCGCTGCGACCGTACGGCTGTTGCCTCCGATCAGCATCAGCGTTGTTCCGAGGACGACCTCGCGGCCGTTGACGCTGGCGCTGCCGGTGCGCAACTCCTTACCGATCACGACATCGGCAACGTCCTTGACGCGGATCGGGACACCCGCCCGCGTGGCCACGACGATTTGCGAGATGTCCTCGATGTTTTCGACGCGACCACTGGCCCGGACCACGTAACCTTCGCCGTTTTGCTCGATGTAGTTGGCGCCTCGGCTGACGTTATTGGCCTCGATGGCCTCGATGACCTGATTGAGCGATAGTCCAAAGCTGATCAGTCGCTGCGGGTCGGGTTGCACCTGGAACTGCTTGACGAAACCACCGATAGCATCGGCGCCAGCCACCCCGGGGACCGTCTTCATCTGCGGACGGATGATCCAGTCCTGCACGGTGCGCAGATACACCGTCCGCTGAAAATCGTTTGTCAGGCGCTCACCTTCGGGCGTCAGATAGGTTCCATCGGACTGCCAGCCGGGCTGGCCGTTGTGCACCGGTGCAACCGCGCTGGGTTTGGCGTATTCGACCGCCCACCAATAGATCTCGCCAAGTCCGGTCGAGATTGGCCCGAGCTTAATGTCGACGCCGGGCGGAAGATTGGCCTTGGCCTCGTTGATGCGCTCCGAAACCTGCTGGCGCGCGAAGTAGATGTTGGTACGGTCGGTGAACACGGCCGTGATCTGGGCAAAACCGTTCCGCGAAAAGGACCGCGTCGATTCCAAACCGGGCGTGCCGGCCAGCACTGTTTCCAGTGCCACGGTGATCTGCTTCTCGATTTCGACCGGCGTCAGCGCCGGGGCCGCGGCGTTGACCTGGACCTGGACGTTGGTGACATCCGGAACCGCATCGATCGGAAGCTTGGTCAAAGACCAGAAACCCGAGGCGACTGCCGCCAGCGTAATCAGCAGGACGAGCCATCGGCGCCGGACCGAAAAATCGATGATGCTTTCGATCATCGCTCAGTCCTCGTCCCGCGGCTTCGAAAGCTCGGCCTTGAGCGAGAACGTGTTCGTCGTGGCGACGGCCTCGCCGGGCGTCAGGCCGGACACGATCTCGACGACCTGATCCTCTCTCTCGCCAACCACGACATTGCGCTTTTCGAAGCCGTCTTTGGTCCGGACGAACACGATCGGTTGGCCGGCCAGCTTCTGGATGGCGGTCGCGAGCACCACGACGGGCACGGTCCGCTCCTCGAGGGCGATTGCCGCCGTGACGAACGATCCCGGCCGCCAAGTCCGGTCGGGATTTGGGATTTCAGCCACGACGCGCGCCGTGCGCGTATCCTTGTCGACCAGCGGGCTCACGAACACGACCTTGCCGATGGCTGTCGTGGCAAGACCTCTTGCGGAAATTTTGACCGATTGGCCTTCCTTGATCAAAGGAAGGTCGGAGGAGGCGACAGACAATTCCACCCAGACACGGCTCAGATCGACCACGACGAACAATTCGGTCTCCAGACTGTCCCGGCCGACGGCTGTGCCCAACTCGACCTTGCGTTCGGCCACCCGCCCGGAGATCGGCGAGCGCACATCCTGGCGTCGAAGCGAAGCCTCTGGAACCCCGGGCACCGCGATGATCTCCCTTTCGCCGAGGCCTAGCGCAAGCAATTTCTGCCGCGCGATCTTGACGCGCATTTCGGTCTGCGCCGCGGCGTTGCGCGACCGCAGGTATTGCTGCTCGGTGCCTACACGGCTGTCCCAGAGCGTCTTGTCGCGGGTGGACAAATCCTGTTGCAGATCGTTTGTAAGTCCGGCTGCCAGATATTCGCTCTTGGCATCCGCGACCTCGCGGCTTTCGAGGACGGCGATCACTTCATCCCTTGCGACATCTTCACCGATATTCTTGCGCAGCTCCGCGACCGTCCCCGATAGCTTGACCGAGACATGTGCGATCCGGTCCGCGTCGGGAACAACCGAACCCGGAACAACGAGACGCTTGGCGATTGCTGCCGGTCCTACGTCGACCAGATCGATCTGCGCGAGCTTGATCTGCTCATCACTCATAGACAGAAGGCTGGAGATCAGCTCCGGTGCCGACGGCTTGGGCAATATTGCCGTCTTGGCCGGCGGTCCCATCCCGATTGCCCGTTGAAGGGTCGTCGACAGACCCAGCGCGAAAATCGCGGCTCCTCCCGCGAACGCAAGCACAACGATTGTCGAGCGACTCATCATGATACTCTTCCGACGTGGAGCCAGCGCGCCACCGTCACAGATATTTGGAAATGGCCTTGAATTCATCGACGACGGTTCTTGTCGATTTGCCGGGCCCGCTCACGGCGCGATCGAGGCAATGGTCGACGTGGTCGTGGATCAATGTGCGCTTCGCCTCGCCGATGGCCTTCTCGACGGCATGAAGCTGCTGAGCCAGATCCAGGCACGACCGGCCTTCGTCGAACATGTCGATGACACGACGTAGGTGACCCTCGGCGCGCCGGAGCCGCCTGACGATATTGGGATGCGTTTCGTGAACGTGAACTTTTGCCATCCGCGGAACCTATCCTCCCGGGGGGGATATGCCAACCCGAAGTTACAAGCTTGAAAAGGATAGGGGGGTAGGCTATATTGTCGCATGAGCCACACCGTCCGCGAGAAAAAGAAGCTGCTTGCGCGAGTTCGCCGCATCCGCGGTCAGTTTGAAGCCATCGAGCGTGCCTTAAGCGAAGAAGCCGAGTGCGAGCGCATCATGCACATGATTGCCGGCATCCGTGGGAGTGTCGCAGGTCTGATGGCCGAGGTCGTGGAGGATCACATCCGCACCCATCTGGTCGATCCCCAGAAGAATCCCGGCGCGCTCAATGCGGATGCGGCGGATCAACTGATCGAAGTCGTTCACACCTACCTGAAGTAAGGACACGCCATGGCCGTCGACCAGACGATCGATCGTTCTGCCGCGCATGATCACGTTTTTCTGGGTGAAGATCACGACAAGGCCGCGCGCAGGACCTGGGCGGTCATCGGGCTGTGCGGCCTCATGATGATCGCGGAGATCGTCGGCGGCGCACTGTTCGGATCGTTGGCCCTGATCGCAGACGGTCTGCATATGTCGACGCACGCCGGCGCGCTTCTGTTGGCGGCGTTGGCCTATACGTATGCGCGCCGACATGCCCACGACCGGAATTTCACCTTCGGCACCGGAAAGTTCGGAGACCTCGCCGGATACAGTAGCGCGATCATATTGGCGATGATCGCCTTGCTGATCGGTTATGAGGCGGTATCGCGTTTTCTGTCCCCCGTCGCCATCAGTTTCAACGAGGCCATTCCGATCGCCGTGCTCGGTCTCGCGGTTAATCTGGTCAGCGCATGGTTGCTGTCCGGCGGTCATCACGGGCACAGCCACGGTCATTCGCACGGCCACGAACATCCCCTCGATCACGGCGGGGATGTTCACCGGATCGACCTCGGGGCCGGCGCGATCGAACTTGAAGTTTTTGAAAACGGTGTGCCGCCTCGTTTCCGATTGCGGCTTCCGGATGGCCTGCAGTTACATGCTTCGCACGTCACCGTTGAAACCATAAGACCTGCGGGCGGCAGACAGACATTCACATTCGCGGATCGCGGAGGATATCTGGAATCGCTCGACGAAATTCCGGAACCTCATGAGTTTGCGGCCAAGGTCCGTCTAAAGCAGGACGATCAGTTCAAGGAATTTGAAGAAAGTTTCGAAGAGCACGATCACGATGCGCCAGCGGGCGCTCATCATCGTGACAACAACATGCGTGCCGCGGTCGTTCACGTGGCGGCCGACGCCGCCGTTTCGGTGCTGGTGATTGTCGGACTTCTCCTCGCGCGCACCTTCGGATGGCTCTGGATGGATCCGCTCGCCGGCCTTATCGGCGCCGTCGTCATCGCAAACTGGTCGTTCGGACTTTTACGCGATACCGGCGGCATATTGCTGGACCGCAATCCGGACCCGCGGATGGCGGAAAAGGTCAGACAGACGATCGAGCGCGACGGAGATCGGGTGACCGACCTGCACCTTTGGCGGCTGGGACCCGGACACCTTGGAGCAATCGTCGCCATCGCCACCGAGAAACGCCGCGAAGCCGAATATTATCGCCGCATGCTTGGCAAGTTCGGCGATTTGTCCCACGTTACAATCGAGGTCAGTGATCAGGCGACGCGGCTAGTGCGACGGGATCAATAAAAACTGCACTGGCACGGCCCCATGAGGATGGGCCTAACCTGCTTCAGTAATAACCGTGTCCGGGGCAGGACGAAGACCTATACCAGCGTCGATGGCAGGTTCGGACCCTTTCAGCACCGCGAGACGCTAAATGGCAGAACACTTGGCCCAGCAATGGTCAAAGTCCTTGCCTTTTCGATGCAACCAACAAAAAAGCTCCGCCGTGTGGGGCGGGGGAAAGTAGGCGCAGCATTATTGCTGCGCTGACAGTCTAGCCAAAGGCGTCACGGCATCAAACTTAAACTTTGACGGCTTGTTCGAAGCGAGTCTCGGTATTCAAGGTAGCATATGACAGACAATTTAAGGAGATCGATGAGTTTGTTTGCATCTTTGGCGAGCGCGACTGCAATTGCTTACGTCGCAGACTACGCGGCGCATTTTGAGTGGCACTTCTCTCGGGTTGTGGTCAGGAGGGACGCTCTCGTCGCAGCCGTTCTTCTCGGGGTTGTGGTCGGCGCCAAATTGATATTTCAAAGGCGGCGTAAGAGCGGTCCGTTGGCCTCGCGGCTTTCGCGAGCCTCCAATTCTTCTCATTCAAACAATTTCCCTAAGCCCCAACAGCAGAGGCATATCAATGAGGCCGCGTGCGAAGCATTACGCACATGGTCGACCGCATCTGAGGAGGGCGTGCACTTGGCTGCTCAAGCAAGGTCCTGACTACATCGACACTTCCCAACTATTGTACCGGGCAGGATAGACTCTGGGAAACGCCCGTTCAGGTCGGCGAGTGTAATATTGTTGCGGATCGACACGGACTAACTTCAGGTGATAGGCTCGTTGGGATCAAGGAGAGTGAGTTCCATTTGACGTTCGCGTCTGACCCGTCTGGAAAACGTCGCTTGCGCAGCCCGCGCGGCATTGCGGCTGTGTTCCTGATGGTTGCCTATTTGTTGGCCGGGACGCTGCATAGCCTCTACGATATCGACGTAACGAACCCCGCCGGCAGTTCGATCGTTGCAACGCAGATGAACAAGGACGTCGACCTTTCCGGCAAGGGCTTGGCGGTCGAACACCATTGCCATGGGTGTTTTTCTGTGTCCGTCCCGATCCCTGTCATTTTAGCGACGCCGCTTGAACCAACATCCAAGTTGATTCTGGCGCGATTGACGCATGATTCCGGTCTGGCACCGGGACTCGATCCGCCCCCACCACGGCATCTGACCTGAAAATCGTCGCCGGGGCGCTCTGCGCCCTGAATTGTCGTTTTCGAGGTCATTTTTATGTTTTCCAAATGTGCTCCGGCGCGCCTCTTGTGCGTGTCGCTGATCCTATTCGGGCTGCCCTCGAGCATTGCCTGGGCCGCGTCGCGGCCAATGACGCTTCAGCATGCGTTACAGCGAGCGCTTGCAGCCAATCCGCGTCTCACCGCCTCCGAGCGGGATGTCGGCATTGCAACCGGCCAGCGAATCCAGGCCGGGGCGCTTTTCAATCCCGACCTGTCTTACGAACAGGACAATTCGCTCGGCTCGGGACCCTACCGCGGCACGCGGTCGGCCGAGACGACTCTGCAGATCAGCCAACTGTTCGAGTTGTTCGGCAAACGCGATGCGCGCATCGCGGCGGGAGCGGCCGGGGTCAACGTTGCCGTCATCCAGCGCAAGGCTGTTCGACTGGAGGTCCTGTCGGAGACGGCGGTGGCCTTCCTGACGGTGCTCGGCGCGCAACGGCGCGTCCAGATTTTGGACGATCAGGTTGCCGCCATCGACCGTCTGACGCCCTTGCTGCAACGGCGCGTCGAGGCCGGCGCGTCATCGCCGGCTGAAACGGGGCGGGCTGAGGTCGCCTCCGATCTCGTCAAGGCCGACCGTGAACGCGTCAAAGCTTCGCTGTCGAGCGCGCGGCGCGACCTTGCAGTTCTCATGGGCGATACGTCTCCGCGATTTTCGACAGTGACGGGCCGTCTAGAAACGGTTGGGCGTCCGCCATCGTTTAAAGCCGTCATTGCCGCCATCGATGCAAATCCCCAATTGGTGCGGTGGACGGCGGTCTATGCGCAGCGGAATGCCGAATTGCTGCTAGCGCGGCTCAAGCCCTATCCCGACGTGCGGGTGAGCGCGGGCTGGCGGCACTTCAATGAAACCGGCGACAATGCCGTGCGGCTGGGAATCTCTATTCCGATCCCGGTGTTTGACCAGAACCAGGGCAACATCCTCTCCGCACAGGAAAGCTTGGCAAAAGCCGCCGCCGAAAGAGCGGCGAACAAGGCCACGCTCGTTGTGCTGGCGGGGCGAGCCTATGACTCTCTGGAAGGGTCGCTGCGCGAGCTTGCGATCCTCAGGAAGTCCGCAATCCCGAAGGCGGAAGCTGCGGCGCAGGCGATCTTCGACGGCTACGGCCAGGGACGGTTCACGCTGCTTGAAGTCCTCGATGCGCAAGCCACGCTCGCCCAGGCTCGGCTGCGCGAGCAGGAAGCGTTGCAGAATTTCCATATTGCCGTGGCGACGATCGAAGGTCTTGTCGGCAACCCGTTTTCGCTCACACATCAGAGTTCAAGATGATCAAGGCAATTGTTCGCTACTCCGTGTTCATTCTGGTCGCCGTCGCGCTGGGCTACGGCGGCTATCGCATGCTGATGCCAGCAAGCTCGAAAGTCACACCCACCGAAAAAACGGACAAGGACGAGCACTCAGAGAGCATTATCCTGAGCGACGCCAAGGTCGAGGCTTCGGAGATCGAACTCGTGAAAGCCTCATCCGGCGTGCTGCGCGAAAGCCTTTTCCTCAACGGCATTGTCCAACCGAACCAGGAATCGCTGGTCCAGGTTACACCCCGCTTCCCGGGGATCGTCCGCGACGTGCGCAAGCGGATCGGCAACGCCGTCCAGAAGGGTGACGTCCTTGCAGTCATCGAGAGCAACCAAAGCCTAACCCAGTACGAATTAAAGGCCTCGTTGGCCGGAACGGTGATCGATCGCCAGATCACGTTGGGCGAGTACGCTTCCGAGCAGAAGCCCGCTTTCGTGGTCGCGGATTTGTCGACCGTATGGGTCGATTTCTCGGTCTATCGGCGCGATCTCAAGCGGGTCAGTGTCGGTGACCAAGTGTTCATCGATCCAGCGGACGGCGGCGCGCCAATCGATGCGAAAATTTCCTATCTCTCCCCGGTTGGCAGCAGTGACACCCAGAGTGCGATCGCTAGGGCAATGGTACCGAACGCCGGACAACGGCTTCGCCCGGGACTCTTCGTCACCGGTCGTTTGATGCTCACCGCGAAAAAGGTCGGCGTCGCGGTGAAATCATCGGCGCTGCAGACCGTGGAAAACCGCACGATCGTCTTCGTTCGCAACGGCGAAAAGTTCGAGGCACGAAACGTTGTAATCGGTGAACGCGATCCGCAGCTCGTCGAGATCACCGACGGCGTTCTGGACGGCGACGTCTATGCGGCCAAGAACAGCTTCATCGTAAAGGCTGAGATGACGAAAGGAGCGGGCGGTGATGAACACTGAGAACGACATGATTTTGATCACCGCGTTGATCAGACCTCACATGGAGGGCCATGTGGTCCGCGCCCTTCATGATCTCACGAATTTTCCAGGTTTTACCTTCGACGAGGTGCGCGGCCAGGGCCGCGGCCGGGGACAGGGCGGGTCGTATGTCGCGAGCGATGAGGACATCACCTACCACCAGTTTCTGGAACTGAGGCTTGTCTGCCGGTCGGACCAAGCGGCGCCGATCTGCGAACGCATTGCAGCGGCCGCTTGGACCGGTCGGAAAGGCGATGGCGTGATCTACACAACGTCCGTGCATTCGTTCGGACGCATCCGGGAGATCGGCGAGCATCAGGAGCAGCGTCATGATTGATGGAATTCTGTCGTTCGCCATCCGGCAGCGATGGCTGGTCATGATCGGCATTCTCATCATGGCGGCCCTCGGCGCCTGGAATTTCACCCGGCTGCCGATCGACGCGGTGCCCGACATCACCAACGTCCAGGTCCAGATCAACAGCAGCGCGCCTGGCTATTCGCCGCTGGAGGTCGAGCAGCGGATCACGTTTCCGATCGAGACCGCCATGGGCGGGCTGCCGCATCTCGACAGCACGCGCTCACAGTCACGTTACGGCTTGAGCCAGGTCACGATCATCTTCAAGGATGGGACCGACATCTATTTCGCCAGGCAGTTGGTCAACGAGCGCATCCAGCAGGTCAAGGACCAACTGCCCGCCGGCGTCGAGACCGCGATGGGACCGATCTCGACAGGACTCGGCGAAATCTATTTGTTCACGGTCGAAGCGAAGCCCGGCGCCCGTAAAGAGGGCGGCGGCGATTATACGCCGAGCGATCTGCGGACGATCCAGGACTGGATCATCAAACCACAGTTGCGCAACGTCCCGGGCGTCATCGAGGTCAACACCATCGGAGGCTTCGAGAAGCAATTTCATGTGCTGCCGGACCCGGCGCAACTGATGGCCTACAAGCTCAGCTTCCGCGACGTGATGACGGCGCTGGCGTCGAACAACGCCAATGTGGGTGCAGGCTATATCGAGCGGAATGGCGAGCAATATCTGGTTCGGACGCCGGGCCAGGTGGCGAACGTCGAGGAAATCAAGGAAATTGTGATTGGCTCTCACAATGGCGTTCCGGTTCGAATCGGAGACGTCGCCGAGGTGAGGGAAGGCAAGGATCTGCGGACCGGCGCGGCCACCGTGAACGGCAAGGAAACCGTTCTCGGAACCGCAATGCTGCTGATCGGCGAGAACAGTCGCGCTGTCGCGCAGCGGGTTGCCGCCAAACTCAAGGAGATCGGCCGATCGTTGCCGGATGGCGTGATCGCGCGCGCGGTATATGACCGAACGCACCTTGTCGAGGCGACGGTTGCGACCGTGGAAAAAAACCTGGTCGAAGGTGCGCTGCTCGTTATCGTGATTCTCTTCATGATCTTGGGAAATTTCAAAGCGGCGATCGCGACCGCATGCGTGATTCCTCTAGCCATGCTGTTCACGATCACCGGCATGGTGGAGAACAAGGTCAGCGCCAACCTGATGAGCCTCGGCGCCATTGACTTCGGCATCATCATCGACGGCGCAGTCATCATCGTCGAGAACTGCCTGCGGCTATTGGCGGAAGAACAGCATCGGCAGGGCCGATTGCTCAATCGTCAGGAACGGTTCGAGACCATTCTCGCCGGGTCGAGGGAGGTGATCGGTCCCAGTTTGTTCGGAACCTTGATCATCGGCGTGGTCTACCTGCCCATCCTCACGCTGACTGGCGTCGAAGGCAAGATGTTCACGCCGATGGCCTTGACGGTCCTGATGGCGCTCACCGGCGCCAGCATCCTGTCGCTCACCTTCGTGCCGGCGGCGGTTGCCCTCTTGGTGACCGGAAAGGTCTCCGAACACGAAAACTTCTTCATGCGCGGCGCGCGAAAGCTCTACACGCCGTTGCTGTCCGCCTCGATTCGCAACCGTTTCGGTGTCGCCGCCGTCGCCGCGTTGCTGGTCATCGTCTGCGGCATCGCCGCGACGCGCATGGGCGGTGAATTCATTCCCAGCCTCGACGAGGGGGATGTCGCGCTGCAGGCGATCCGGATCCCGGGAACGAGCCTGACCCAGTCGCTGGAAATGCAGGCGATGCTCGAAAAGCGGCTGCTGAAGATTCCCGAGGTCAAGGAGGCCTTCGCACGGACCGGCACCGCAGAAGTCGCAACCGATCTGATGCCACCGTCGACTTCGGATGGTTACGTAATGTTGAAGCCGCGCAAGGAATGGCCTGATCCGGAGAAGAGCAAGGCCGCGGTGGTTCGTGAAATCCAGGAAGCCGCCAAAGACGTTCCGGGCAGCGTGTACGAGATATCGCAGCCGATCGAAATGCGCTTCAACGAATTAATCTCCGGGGTCCGCAGCGACGTCGGTGTCAAGATTTTTGGCGACGATCTCGACACGCTGGTCCAATCGGCAGCAAAGGTGCAAGCCGTGTTGCAGAATGTTCAAGGCGCGGCCGACGTCAAGACCGAACAAGCCTCCGGCTTGCCGGTGTTGACGGTGAAGCTCAATAGACAGGCCTTGTCACGATACGGAATCAATGTGTCGGACGTCCAGAATTTGATCGAAATCGCCGTTGGGGGAAAACCCTCCGGCCTTGTCTTTGAGGGAGACCGGCGCTTCAAGATCGTGGTTAGGCTTCCGGAGTATCTGCGATCTGACATTCAGGCGGTCCGGGCGCTGCCGGTGCCATTGCCTCCTCTGGAGAACGACGCCAAGGCAAAGCCAGCGGTTTGGAACAATTCGCCGCTTGCTCAAATCCGGTACGTGCCGCTTTCCGAACTTGCCGAAATCGACGTTGCGTTGGGTCCCAATCAGATCAGCCGCGAAAACGGCAAGCGGCGCATCGTGGTTACCGCCAACGTGCGCGGCCGTGATCTCGGGTCATTCGTTGCCGACGCACAGAAACAGGTCGAGGAGAAAGTGAAATTGCCGGCGGGCTACTGGATCGGATGGGGCGGCCAATTCGAACAGCTTGTTTCCGCCACGCAACGATTGACGATCGTCGTGCCGATCGCGCTTTTGCTGATCCTTTTGCTCCTTTTTATGAGCCTGGGATCAATGGCCGATGCGTTGCTGGTGTTCAGTGGGGTGCCGCTCGCACTGACGGGCGGCATCGTGGCACTCTTGCTGCGCGGCATCCCATTGTCGATCAGCGCGGGGATCGGCTTCATCGCGTTGTCCGGCGTAGCGGTGCTCAATGGTCTGGTCATCATCACCTTCATTGAGCGCCTGAGGCGAGAAGGACATGCCCTTGTCGATGCGGTCCGCGAAGGTGCGCTGACCCGGCTGCGACCCGTGTTGATGACGGCGCTGGTCGCCTCGCTCGGCTTCGTGCCGATGGCGGTTGCCACCGGTGCGGGCGCCGAGGTGCAGCGACCACTGGCGACCGTGGTGATCGGCGGAATCATCTCCTCGACGATCTTGACGTTGCTGGTGTTGCCCGCGCTCTACGTCCTGTTCAGACGGGAAGATCCGGAGAATGGCGGCTCGAACTCGCCCGCTGTGGAGGGAGTAAACCCATGAGGTGTCTCGCCGCGGGGATCATCGTCCCTGTTCTGAATGGGGATTAACGATGACCAACAACGGAGCTCCAGGCAGAAGTGACGGCCAGGACGGAGCGAACGCTCGCGTGAGTCATACGGGCGGTTGGTGCAGGCGATGGCTTCTGGTCCTGGCGCTATCGTCCGGTCCATTGCTTGCGACCGCCGGATGGCAGGTGCTGCAGGCGGAATCGCAGAAGGCCAAGATTGTCGGTCTGGGCGCTACGACGTGCCAACGCTTCAGTGATGACGTCAAAGCGAATCCGGTGCTCCGGAGAGATTACCTCGCTTGGGCACAAGGCTTCATGAGCGGAATCATCCTCAGCAGGCCACCAGGCGTGGACGAGGGGCTCGATCTCGCCCCGGTAACGTTCGATCTTGTCGGCCAATTGCATTTCCTTGAGGACCATTGCGCTCAGAATGCGGCGCTGGATTTTTCCGATGCTGTCGAGGCGCTCTACAAGCGCTTGCGCAAGGAGGGTAGGACATGAGTTCGAACGAGGACGTTCGCAGCAAGTTCCTTAGGGGACGATCGTGAGCGACATTGCGCAGCCCACGAAAATCCGGCTCCGTGTCGAGGGTATGGACTGCGCCTCCTGCGCCACGAAGATCGAGAACGCCCTGCAACGGCTGCCCGGCGTCCAGGACGTGGTCGTCTCGGTCCCCGCAGGTACCGTGATCGTCAGCCATGACGGCAGCGAAGCCGACGATGGCATATGTCAGCGCGTTTCGGATCTGGGTTATCGCGTCGCGCAAGTCGACGCGGCGGGAAGCAGCAATCATCGCCAGCAGCAAGCCAATGACGAAGCGTCCTCCCCCGAGGACGGTCACTCCCACCTTCATGAGCACACCTCCAGCGGCGGGGCGTGGTGGCGGACCCGCAAGGGCATCCTGACGATCGCTTCCGGAATGGCATTGGCAGTGGCCTACGTGCTTGGTAAGGCCGTACCGACGACGGAGCATTGGGCATTCCTGCTCGCCATGCTGGTTGGTCTGGTTCCAATTGCGCGTCGCGCGGTCTCCGCCGCGCGTGTCGGCACGCCGTTCTCGATCGAGATGCTGATGTCGGTTGCCGCGATCGGTGCGGTCGTGATCGGTGCAACCGAAGAGGCCGCCACGGTGGTCTTCTTGTTCCTGATCGGCGAACTGCTCGAAGGCGTCGCCGCCAGCCGTGCCCGGGCCAGCATTCAGGATCTTACCAGACTTGTTCCGAAGACCGCCCGGGTCGAGGAGGATGGGCAGGTACGCGAAGTACAGGCAGAAACTCTTGCCGTCGGGGCGCTGATTCAAGTCCGGCCCGGCGATCGAATCCCCGCCGATGGCATGATCGTTTCCGGACAGAGCGCGATCGACGAAGCGCCCGTGACGGGCGAGAGCACGCCGGTCCGGAAGGGGCCTGATGACACTCTGTTCGCCGGCACCGTCAACGGCGATGGGCTGCTGCGGGTGCGGGTGACCGCCGCTGCGGCGGACAATACCATCGCGCGGGTCGTGCGCCTTGTCGAGGAAGCCCAAGAATCCAAGGCGCCTACCGAACGGTTCATCGACCGATTCTCGCGGTTCTACACGCCGGGTGTGGTCGCAGTGGCAATACTGGTAGCTGTCGTGCCGCCGCTGCTGTTCGGTGGCGTTTGGAGCAACTGGATCTACAAGGGTCTGGCGATCTTGCTGATCGGCTGTCCCTGCGCCCTGGTCATTTCGACGCCTGCGGCGATCGCCGCCAGCCTCTCCGCAGGCGCGCGCCGGGGCCTGTTACTGAAGGGTGGTGCCGTTCTCGAACAAGTCGGCAAGGTGACGATGGCTTGTTTCGACAAGACCGGCACGTTGACGGCGGGCAAACCCCAAGTCACGGACGTCATCGGGCTCGCGCGCAGCGAGAACGACGTACTCGGTTTTGCCGCCGCGCTCGAGGCCGGATCGAGCCACCCACTAGCTACCGCAATTCTGGCCGAGGCGCACAAGCGCGACATTCCAATTCCGGCGACTTCGGAATCCGAGGCGGTCGGCGGAAAGGGGATTCGCGCAAGGGTCGACGGACTCCACGTCTTTCTTGGATCGCCGTCGGCCGCAGCCGAAATCGTTTCTCTGAAACCCGACGATGAACTTCGCTTCGCAGGACTCACCGACGAAGGCAAGACGGTTTCGGTTCTGGTGATCGGTCAGCTTTTGGCCGGCGCTATAGCGATGCGCGATGAACCGCGTCCGGATGCCGTGAAAGGCCTGAAACTGCTTAACGAGGCGGGCATCAAAACGGTCATGCTGACTGGCGATAACCAGCGGACAGCGGCCGCGGTCGGCAAGCAACTCGGGATCGAGGTTCAGGCCGGGCTTTTGCCGCAGGACAAGCAGCGTATCGTCGCCCAATTCAGGAACGCGGGATGGACGGTGGCCAAGATCGGCGATGGCATCAACGACGCTCCGGCGCTGGCGGCCGCGGACGTCGGCATCGCCATGGGAGGCGGGACCGACGTCGCGCTGGAGACCGCCGACGCGGCGGTGCTTCACGGTCGGGTCTCCGATGTCGCGGCGATGGTCGATCTGTCGAAACGGACCATGGTCAATATCCGCCAAAACATCGCAGTCGCGCTCGGTCTGAAGGCGGTCTTCCTGGTCACCACGATAGTCGGCCTGACAGGGTTGTGGCCGGCCATCCTTGCCGACACTGGCGCGACGGTGCTGGTCACGCTCAACGCGCTGCGGCTGCTGGCGCCGCCCGGCGCCGACCAGGCGGATGAAAAGTAACCCCCCAAAACATTGGACTTCAAACCAAGGAGAATTCCATGGGCTTCGACCAGTATCACGAACCGCCGGACGAACTGTCGCAGGACATCCGGACTTTTGCGCGGATGATCACCTCGCTGATCGAGGAGGCGGAAGCGATCAGTTGGTACGAACAGCGGATGTCCGTCGAAAAGGACAAGGTGGCCAAGGCAATCATGGCGAATGCGCAGAAGGAGGAATTCAAGCACTTCGGCATGAACCTGGAATTCCTGTTACGCAAGAAGAAGGCATGGCGAACCGAGCTTGAGGGGATCCTCTTCAGGGACGGCGACATCGTCGCACTTGCGGAGAAAGCGGAGAAGAAGGCCGATTGAAGGGAGGGAGGGCGTCGCGGAGGAGCGCCGACGGAAGAGGCGGAGTAGGGTGGTCAAGGCGGGCACGATCTCGTTCGGCGGGGCGACGATACCCTGCGTCGTGCGCAATCTCAGCACGGTTGGCGCGCTGCTCATTGTCGAAAGTCCGCTCGGCATTCCGAGACGCTTCACGCTACTGGTCCGCCTCGGACTCGTTTGCGAAGGAGTGTCGCGTGATCTGGATCACGGTGTCTCTTTCTGAGCAGCCGAACGACGGCGGTGTGAGGCATCGCGCGTCGGAACCTGAATGACCGCGACCGCGACCGACCGCTTTCGGCGCGGCTGAGCGCAAGGAGGACACAGATGCACAGGATCCGTAAGAAATGGGTGCGATCGGCGACAACAGGGCTGATTTTCCTGCTTGCCGCACTAATCGATATTCATGCTGTGGCTGCAGCGCGCGGCAGCTCCGCGTCGGAAAACCCCTTGGCTGCCGAACACATCGATGCCCTGCCGCCCGATCTCCACCGTGTGGTCGTCAACCGTGCGCGCGCCTGCGGCAATAAGGCGGCGGCCGCGCACTATTTCTCGGTTTCAATCGAAGCCGAAGGCTTCCGCTTCGTCTCGTTGCATTTCGAGGACTTCGCGTGCGCGAACCGCGCCGCCGTCTGCATCGCCGATCGCTGTCTCCACGAGGTGTACCTGGAATCGCACGGGCGGCACCGCCTCGTCTTCACCACGCACGCCCGTGATCTGAAACTCACCAACGATGGCGCTGCTGGAATCGAGGTGACTGATGGCACATCGATACGAGTTTTTCGCTGGAATGGATGGCGGTTTGTGTCCGTCCGTACGATCAAGAATGGTTGGTAACGCGTGACATCGTCGATCATTGGACATCTCCATTTTGGAGGTGCGGACCTTAGCTTCCGCAAGAAGTTCCGCCTGTTCTTCACGGTCGCGGCGGTCGTGCTGCTGCTCGGCGGCATCAAGGCCGCCGTGCACTTTTTCGGCTTCGAGTTTCTCGAACTCAACAGGTTGCTGACGAGCGGCATCGGCGGCGCCATCTTCATCATCGGATTTCTGTTGTCGAGCATTCTTGCCGACTACAAGGAAGCGGAACGCATCCCGGCGGACATCCGCACGTCCATTGAAGCCATCGACGGCGATCTGGAATCGTTTGCCGTTATCAACAAGGACTTCGATTTGATTGCGAGCCGCCGCGTCCTGATCGACACGATCGATAAACTGCGGACCGGTCTTGGCCACGCCAGCGATCACAAGGATATTCCACCGGTTCTTGAGGAGATCGGCAAGTTGACGCCGATTTTCGGACACCTGGAGGGAATGGGGATGGCGGCCAACTTCGTCGTCCGCCTCCGCTCAACGCAGGATGTGATCCGCAGAGCCGTGCTCCGAATCTACCAGATTCAGCGCGTGGAGTTCGTGCCATCGGTCCACGTTCTGGTGCAGACGCTGGTCGCCGCTATTGTCATGATGATGCTCTTTCTCAAGACCGAGGGCGATCCGGCATCGGCAATCATGTTTGGCTTCATTTCCTACATGTTCGTCTACGCGCTGTACCTCGTCCGTCTTCTCGAGCAGCCATTCGCCAAAGGACACGATTCAGTTGATGACGTCAGTTTCTTTCTGCTGGACGAACTCGAAGTAAAATTGCGCGGATCGATCGGCGAAAGCGCTTCGAATCCAATGCTTAAACCGGAGAACTGACGATGCATGGTGGAGGTCCCGCCGGGACGGCGGCCGCGCGACACGCAGGCCGACTTGCATGGGCGCTTGCCCTGACGGCGACATACATGTTTGCCGAAATTGCTGGCGGCCTGATCACGGGCAGCCTGGCGCTCCTGGCTGACGCCGCACACATGCTGACCGACGTCGGCGGACTGGCGCTGGCGCTGCTCGCGATCCGCTTTGCCGCCCGAGAGGCCACACCACAGCGGACCTTCGGCTACCTCCGTATGGAGGTGCTTTCCGCGCTGACGAATGCCGTCGTGCTGCTGCTGCTTACGGTCTACATTCTCTATGAAGCATACCAGCGTTTCCTCGCCCCGCCGGACATCCTGAGCGGACCAATGTTGATCGTGGCGTGCGTCGGTCTGATCGTGAATTTGGTCAGTATGTGGCTGCTGGCGGGCGGTTCGTCGGAGAGCCTGAATGTCAAGGGCGCCTATTTCGAGGTGCTGAGCGACATGCTGGGGTCCATCGGCGTCATCATCGCCGCGCTGCTCATGATGTGGAAAGGATGGGTGCTGGCCGATCCTATCATCGGCGCGGGCATCGGGCTGTTCATCGTGCCGCGGACGTGGATCCTACTCAAACAGGTCACGCACATCCTTATGGAAGGCACGCCTCCGGACGTCGATCTCGGTCTTCTCGAGCGCCAACTATCGACCATCGAAGGTGTGAAGACGGTCCACGATCTCCACGTCTGGACGATTACGTCCGGCTTCGACGCCATGAGCTGCCACCTGGTGGTTAACGACATGTCGGTCGCCAGTACGATTCTGCAGGAAGCCCGCCGCCGCATGAAGGACGGTTTCAAGATCGACCATGTCACAATTCAGATCGAGGACGAGGCGTTACGCAACGAGGAAGGCGTGCTGCATGTCTAAGCACGAACAACCATGAGCATGTCGGACATCGCGAAGGTCCGGATGATTGCGCGGGGCGGTAATCCATGCGCTGGCCGGCTTCGAGGACGTTTGTGATCGGCGCAACGGCGCGACTTCCTTCGGGCTTTAAAAAATAAGCGCGAGCGCGCTTATTTTAGCGCTGGGCGTCATCGGAGAACCGCGCGCGCGATGACCGAGAACCGGGTTCGGCGTCGTTCGCCCGTCAACACGCCACTGTCGGACCCATTTGATCGCACTGCTGGCGCTTACCGAAAATACCTTTGGCAACGCAGATGCACGCGGAATGGCTGGTCTTTCGGACCGGCAGAGTGTTGCGATGAGGCGTCTATGGCGGAGTAACCCTATGGGCGCGGTCCGTTGGTGCACGAAATGAGGTTACTGGCGGCGAACTATCATCTCACTGCGACAATCGTTCGCGACGCGCTTCGGCGAGGGCCTTCGCACACCCGTCCATATCACCTTTGGCGTTAGCCATACGCGCGCGTTGCAGCGCCGCGCGATCGTGGCGCTCATCGACTCCCGCCTTCTCCTTGCCTCGCCTGACCGAATTTGGAGTCGGTTGATGGTGTAGGTTTGCGGCATGCGATTGATGAGCAGAACCGCTCCCCTGATTTGAAGCCAACGCGTCCATGGCCGTCTCCACTTGCGCGATGTCGGATGCACACGGGCCAGCGAGGACCGTCTGGCTTGGAAAAATCGACGTACCGAAGAAACAGACTGCGGCGATCGCCTGGACTCGGTGGATCGGTTTTTTCAACAATCAATCCTCCTGCCAAATTAGAGCTGCAGTGGAAGTTACAAGATGTCACGGACGCTAGCTGACGAAAACGCCGCCCTTTCGTCCGGTTTGAACTGCCTTCGCACGCGGAGAAGAGCAGCGGTTCTTCATGCAGCGGCTGTGAAAGTGCGACAACAACCGCAAGATCTTCTGACGCCGATCCTATGATCGCTAGAACCTCGAACGGTCTCCGTCGCCCCCGTCCTACAAGGACGGAAACTGCCGGGATACGTTGCAGCACGCAATTTGCTACCGCACTCGAACGATGTCCATAGTAGTTTAAGCCGTCCGACGAAAACACAAAATTTACGTTGGTTCCGGAATAATGCCATTAGCACGCGAAAGTCTCTGCCGTCTTTGTGAAATTGGTATAGAATCTCTTTTGCGGGTGTAGCTCGAGGGTTGAGCAACAGTTTCCAAACTGGAGGCGTGGGTTCGATTCCCTCCATCCGCTCCAAATTTTCGATGTTCGTGAGCCGATTGTTAATGTCAATTTTGCTTTTAGGCTCTGACCTGCGGGAGGCCGGAAGCAAGATAAATCGATCAGGCATACAAGTCGCAATCGCACCGGTGCTTGTAGCAGAAATCGCGGCGCCTGAGGCCATCGCATAAATTGGGCTTATCGTGGTTTAGGTGGCAAGTCTTCTGAGTAATTCCTAAAAGGAAATTGGTGCGACCAGAATTTCAGCGAAATTGTCGTGCTAAAGTTTAGGAGTTATAGCTGAGATAATCCAAGCATGAGCCGTCAAGTCTGACATCAACTGGAGCCGACTACTCAATCGACTCTACAATTATGAGGAGAAGATCGAGGTCTTCCTGCGCGGCGTCGTCGATGGGCAATATTCGTTCGTCGATTGAGCGAAAAGTACGCCATGTTTGCCAGGCTGTGTTGAAACCCCGCCGCGACGAACAGCGACACGGCAAGGAACACGGGGACGAACCTGTCGATGATCGTCCGCCCATGGTGGCGAAGAACGCTGCCAACCCACGAGCCAGTTTGCGAGCATCCCGGACAGGACGGTTTGGATCCATCCATTGATACCGCTGGTTTCGCGATATGCCATTTCAGACTGGTTCCCAAAACAAGTTGACATCCAGATGCATCTGGAGCGGATCAGGGCCCGGAATAAGAACTCTTGAGGTTGGATCATCCTCGAACTCAGCGGGCGCTCAATCACAGCCCCGCTGAGTTCGAACAGCGCTTTCAGTCCGACACCTCACAAGTTCACAGTCTTCAATCGTAGCGCATTGCCCACGACGCTGACTGAAGATAGCGCCATCGCCGCTGCAGCGATGATGGGTGACAGCAGCAATCCGAACGTCGGATAGAGCACACCGGCCGCGATCGGAATGCCGGCAGCGTTATAGATGAACGCGAAGAACAGGTTCTGCCGGATGTTGCTCATCGTCGCTTCGGAGAGACGGCGGGCACGAACGATTCCCATCAAGTCGCCCTTGAGAAGAGTGACTCCCGCGCTTTCCATCGCGACGTCGGTCCCGGTGCCCATCGCGATTCCAACGTCCGAGGTCGCCAAGGCAGGGGCGTCGTTGACGCCATCTCCGGCCATTGCAACGATCCGCCCCGCCTTCTGCAACTTGCTGACGACGGCGCTCTTCTGGTCCGGAAGCACTTCTGCCTCCACATCGGAGATGCCGAGCCGTTTCGCGACCGCATTTGCCGTGGTTCTATTGTCGCCGGTCAGCATAATGACCTTGATGCCTTCTGCCGCCAGCGCCTTCAAGGCGTCAGGCGTCGATTGCTTCACTGGATCGGCGATTGCAAAGAGTCCCACCAACTTTCCATCGAGTGCGATATTGATAACGGTTGCACCTTCACCGCGCAGGTTTTCGGCTTGTGGCTCCAACGTTTGTGTCTGGACACCTAACGATTTCAGATAGGCCGCATTGCCCAGCAGGATAGTCTTGCCTTCGACCTTTCCGGTCACGCCTTTGCCCGTCGGCGAATCGAATTCCTCCACGTTCGCCAGTGTCAGATCGCGCTCTTTGGCTGCGCGAACGATGGCGTCCGCCAGCGGATGTTCGCTCGATCGCTCGACGCTTGCCGCGAGACGCAGCAGGTCGTCCTCCAGAAAATCTGGAGAAGTTTCGATGGAAACGACCTTGGGCTTGCCTTCGGTCAAGGTGCCTGTCTTGTCGACCACGAGCGTGTCGACCTTTTCCATGCGTTCGAGCGCTTCGGCGTTCTTGATCAGGACGCCGACCTGTGCGCCGCGTCCGACGCCGACCATGATCGACATCGGGGTGGCCAGGCCGAGGGCGCACGGACAGGCGATAATCAGCACGCTGACAGCCGCCACGAGACCGAACGCCAGACGAGGCTCAGGGCCGATCATGGCCCAGACCACGAAGGCGACGAGCGCGGCCACGATCACCGCAGGCACGAACCAGCCCGCGACTTGATCGGCGAGACGCTGGATCGGCGCCCGCGACCGCTGCGCCTGCGCGACCATCTGTACGATTTGCGACAACACCGTATCGCGACCGACCTTCTCGGCCTGCATCACGAAGCTTCCAGATTGATTGAGGGTCCCGGCGATCACCTTGGCACCAGCATCCTTGGTGATGGGCATGGATTCTCCGGTCACCAGGGATTCATCGATCGATGAACGCCCCTCCAGAATGACGCCGTCGACCGGGACTTTTTCGCCGGGACGGACGCGCAATCTGTCGCCGACGTTGAGACCATCGAGCGGGACTTCATGGTCGGTGCCATCCTCCGCAACGAGGCGCGCCGTCTTCGGGGCGAGGTCGAGCAGGGCCTTGATCGCGCCCGACGTCGCCTCGCGGGCACGCAATTCGAGGACCTGCCCCAGCAGAACCAGAACGGTGATCACTGCCGCCGCTTCAAAATAGACGGCAACGGCACCATCGTGTCCGCGGAAAGCGGGAGGGAAGACATGCGCGGCGACGGTGGCGACGAGGCTGTAGACGTAAGCCACACCGGTCCCCATCGCGATCAAGGTGAACATATTGAGGTTGCGGGTCAGCAGCGATTGCCAGCCGCGCACGAAAAAAGGCCAGCCCGCCCAGATTACGACTGGGGTCGCAAAGACTAGCTGAATCCAGTTCGACAGGGTCTGGTCGACCCAGCCGTGGCCACCGACCAGGTGTCCGCCCATCTCGAGAACGACGGCGGGCAACGCGAGCACGAGACCGATCCAGAACCGCCGGGTCATGTCCGCCAGTTCGGGATTGGGTGGCGCATCCAGTGTCGCCACATCCGGCTCGAGCGCCATTCCGCAGATGGGACAGCTGCCGGGTCCTATCTGCCTGATCTCCGGATGCATCGGGCATGTGTAAACGGTGCCTTCCGGAACGGTCGCCTTCATCGCCGAGGCCTGCGACTTGTCGAGGTACTGCTCCGGGGCCGTGGCGAACTTGGTGCGGCAGCCAGCCGAACAAAAGTGGTGGGTGCGGTCGTGGTAATCGAACCGGTGCTTGCTCGTCGCCGGATCGACGGTCATCCCGCAGACCGGATCCACGACCTTTCCATCTCCGGAGACGGGATGATGGTGGTGCTCATGAGCACGGTGACCATGGTCACCGTGACCGCCGCCGCAACATGCCGCCTTGGTTTCGTCGGGACCCGGGGCTGCCATCGCCTTCGAGGAGCAGCCGCATTCGCCTGTGGAATTTGCCTTTTCCGGACCGCTCATCTAAATCTCCTGCGTGGCTTGCAACCCATACCCTGTAGGGGTATATAGAGCGAATGCGAAAAGACATCAAGACGTCCTGCCAAAAACGCCTGAGCCGGATCGAGGGACAGGTGCGCGGCCTTGCCAAGATGGTCGAAGAGGACCGCTATTGCATCGATATCGTAACGCAGATCTCGGCCGTTCGTGCCGCGTTGCGGCGCGTCGAAGAGGAGGTCCTGAAGGATCATGTCTCGCACTGTGTCGAACACGCGATCGCGAGCGGCGACAAGGCGGATCAGCGCCGCAAGATCGCGGAATTGATGGCGGTGGTCGGACGTGCGGAACGATGATCGTCTCGTCAGGTCAGGTTCCATCTTGGCGGCCCGAGATTTCGCAGTTATGATTCCGAATCCGAGCACGGCAAATTGAAAGTATTGACGCGTTTATGTTAACCGGACTCACCAGAACGCAGCGGCAGAGGACAGGGTGGCTGGTTGCCTTGGCTTATCTGTTTTGCGTGCTGGCCCCGACGCTTTCTTTCGCGTTGCCGGGCGGTCATGCGACGCCCTATTGCCTGACCGACGAAGATCACGTACCCGGCATGGTCCATGTGCACGACGAAGGCATGGCGCACGTCCACAAGGATGGGCATGCCCATCATCATTCCGGCGTCCAGACCCAGGCTGATTCATCCGCGGACCATGATGCGAAACCCGCCGCGTTGAAGAGCGATTCCGGCCCGGCAAAGGCGCCGCATTCGGTGGACGGCAAGTGCTGTGGCCTGATGTGCGTCACGGCGCTTCCTGCCACGCTCGTTGGCGTTGCCAAACCGTCGGCACCGAAGGCCGTCCGGGTGTCCGATAATTATCGGAAACTGACGGACAACGCGCCCCCGCAGCGCTATCGCCCCCCCATTTCCTGACCTGACCAAGCATGACGCGGTGTTGCGCCCGTTCGGGGGCACGCGCACCTGTGGTCCATCGTCAGTTCAGGAAAGTCTTATGTCAGCGCAAATTGGGGCGACTGCCGCCGCCGTTGGTTCGGTGGTGCGCGGAATATTCGGAATCAGATTCGGGACATTCGCAGGGGTGGCTGTTGCGGCCCTGATCTTGGGCGGCTGCGCGGTACCGCTGGCGCCGCTCGTCGGCGCGGACCCCGCCGATCCCGGGGCAAAGGTCGCGGGCGTCGGCTACCGGTCGACCATCGCCCCTTACGCCAGCCTCCGTCCGACGACACCCTCCGGCTGGAAGCAGCAGAACCAGAGCGTCACGCCGTCACCCAAATCCGGGCATGAGCATTAGGAGCACGTCATGAAAATCATCAATGGCGTGCCGTTCCATCAGAGCCTCCGCCGCCATCGGTCGGCGTTGGCGCTAACCGTGTCCCTTCTTCTTTCCGGTTGTGCGACGTTCTCGCCGGATCGTGGAATGGGCGTCGTGTCCGATATCGCTGGCCAGACGATCAAGAAGGACGTGGTCGCGATCCGCTCCGTGGACGAAGCCCAGCAGGCCGACGATGCTGTCAAGCGGCTGCTGCGCCGAGCGCTCAATGTCGATACCGCCGTCCAGGTCGCGTTGCTCAACAATCGCGGCTTGCAGGCCGCGTACAACGAATTGGCGTTGGCGGAAACCGACCTCGTCCAGGAAAGCCTTCCGCCCAATCCGACATTCTCGATTTCGCGAATATCGGGCGGCGGCGCCGTCGAAATCGAACGTCAGGTGGTCGGGGACATTCTTGCGTTGGCGACGCTGCCGTTCCGTTCCGAGATCGCCAAGAGGCGATTCCACCAGGCGCAATTGCGGGCAGCATTGGAGACCTTGAGGCTCGCGTCCGATGTGCGGCGATCCTACTACCGCGCCGTCGGCGCTAACGAGATGGTCGGCCTTCTCACAGATGCCAAGTCCACGGCGGAGGCGACCGCCAAGCTGGCCTCAAAACTGGGTGAAACCGGTTCGCTCAACAAGCTCGATCAGGCCCGCGAGCAGGTCTTCTACGCGGAGACGACAGCCGATCTCGCTTCGGCACGTCAGGAGGCGACCAGTTCGCGTGAACGTCTCGCACGACTGATGGGGCTTTGGGACGGCGAACTTACGTTCCGCCTGCCCAAGACGCTTCCGCCATTGCCACGACGTCCTTCCGCTCTGCCGTCGATCGAAGTGGATGCAGTGACGCACCGGATCGACCTGCAGATCGCACGCATCGAACTGGATGCGCTGGCGAAATCGCTCAATCTCACGGAAGCGAGTCGTTTCGTCACGCTGCTCGATGTTGCAGGAATCGCGAAGACCACCAGGGATCCCGATGGCTCCCGGTTCCGTGAACGCGGCTTCGACATCCAGTTCCAGATCCCCATCTTCGATGGCGGCGAAGTCCGGGTGCGACAAGCGAGCGAGACCTACAATCAGGCCTTCAATCGCCTGACCGAGAAGGCGATCAACGTGCGCTCGGAAGCACGAGACGCGTACCGGACGTATCGATCGAGCTACGAGATCGCCCGGCAGTATGAGCGCGAGGTGCTGCCGCTCCGGAAGATCATCACCGAAGAAATGCAGCTGCGCTTCTCGAGCATGCAGGTCGATGTGTTCGCGCTGCTGACGGAAGCGCGCCAGCGCATCGCGTCGCTGCGGGCCGGAATCGATGCCAAGCGCAGCTTCTGGCTCGCCCAATCTGATCTGCAGACCGCCGTCAACGGCGGCGGCTCGGGAGAAACACAAATAGAGTCCCGTCCGACGACCACCGCCCAGGCTGGCGGCGGCGGCGGTCATTGATGGAGGCCAACATGCTATCGCGAAGAGGATTTCTGGGAACGGCGGCGCTGGTCGGCGCCAGCGCCGTCAGCGGCCGCGTGCAGGCGGCCAACATTCCGGAAGCGCCGATCATGGACAAGGTGACGATGCAGCCGCCGCTGCATCCGACCAGCGGTCCGGATTACCGTCCGGTCGTCACGCTCAACGGCTGGTCGCTTCCCTGGCGAATGAACGGCGACTGGAAGGAGTTTCATCTCGTCGCTGAACCTGTCGTCCGCGAATTCGCGCCCGGCATGAAAGCCAACCTCTGGGGCTACAACGGTCAGGCACCGGGGCCGACGATCGAGGCGGTCGAGGGCGACAAGGTCCGCATCTTCGTCACCAACAAATTGCCGGAACACACGACCGTGCATTGGCACGGCATGATCGTGCCGAACGGCATGGACGGCGTCGGCGGACTCAATCAGCCGCATATCAAGCCCGGCAAGACCTTCGTCTACGAGTTCGAGATGAAGAACAGCGGGACGTTCATGTACCACCCGCACTCCGACGAAATGGTCCAGATGGCGATGGGCATGATGGGGATGTTCATCGTGCATCCGCGCGACCCGTCCTTCCGCCCGGTCGATCGCGACTTCGTCTTTATCATGAGCACCTACGACATCGATCCCGGCACCTACCTGCCGAAGGTCAACGAGATGACCGACTTCAACATGTGGACATTCAACAGCCGGGTGTTTCCGGGCATCGACCCGCTGCCGGTGCGGCTCGGCGACAAGGTACGAGTGCGGATCGGCAATCTCACCATGACCAACCATCCGATCCACCTGCACGGACACCATTTCGCGGTGACCTGCACGGACGGCGGCTGGGTTCCCGAAAGCGCGCAATGGCCGGAGACGACGACCGACGTACCTGTCGGCGCGGTTCGTGCGTTCGACGTCGTCGCCGACAATCCCGGGGACTGGGCGTTTCACTGCCACAAGTCGCACCACACCATGAACGCCATGGGCCACGACATGCGCAACATGATCGGCGTCTCAAAGAAGGACTTGGCGAAAGCGGTCGGCAAGCTGGCGCCCGACGCTATGGTGATGGGGTCGACGGGCATGGCGATGGGCGAGATGGAGATGCCCGCGCCGGACAACACGCTGCCGATGATGACAGGCTCCGGACAATTCGGGCCGATCGAAATGGGCGGCATGTTCACGGTGATGAAGATCCGCGAAGGCATGGCAAGTGACGACTATCGCGATCCAGGGCCGTACAAGAACCCTGAGCGTACGGTTGCTTACGAGGTCGATGCGACAGGAGCCCCAGTCCCCGCGTCGTCAAAACCGAAGGCGATGCCTGACGACATGAAGGGCATGAAAGGAATGAACATGAAGGGAATGAATGGCATGAAGGGGATGTAGTTGGCTGCGATCTCTCCACGCTGAGCGGGTAGGATCGGAAAGTCCGACCGCAGGCGGCACCAACACGTACTCTCGAACATCAATTATAGCTGCGTCCGAAGCATGACGCATGGAGACCTATCGATGAAGCGAATAATACTCGGGGCCAGCCTTTTCGGCTTGATGGTACTGTTCGGAGGCGGTGCATTCATCGTCTCTGGAGCTTACGAAATTGGCGCTGATGTTCCGCATTGGAATATTACCAGCAAAGTGCTGGAAGCCGCACGCGATCGGGCGATCGCGGTTCGCGCACGCGATATCAAGGTGCCCGATTTGGCCGACGAACAATTGATTCTGAAGGGAGCGGGGCAGTACGCCGCGATGTGCGTGGGCTGCCATCTTGCGCCCGGCAAAAGCGATTCGGAGATCCGGCCCGGCCTGTATCCGCAGCCGCCCAATCTCTCGCAAACGAAGCTCGATCCAAGGACCGTCTTTTGGGTGACGAAGCACGGCTTGAAGATGACGGCGATGCCCGCATGGGGATTAGGTCATGATGACGATACGATCTGGAGCATCGTTGCTTTTGTCCAAAAATTGCCGGGTATGTCGCCGCAGGACTACAAGGACATCGTTGCCAAGGCGCCGCCCGACGAAGAAATGGGGTCTATGGATCAAGGTGGCGGCGGCAATCAACATCAACACGGTAGCGAACCACATCAGCACGGCACAAAGCCTGAGCCCTCAAAAGGTGTAGGACAACAGCCATGATCAATTATCCGTATCACTTGCACGGCCACCACTTCGCGGTGACACGGACGGCGGCTGGGTGCTGGGATCGCGACGATGGATGTTCCTATCGAGCCGCTTTCAACATCGCCGACAATCCCGGCGGCTGGGCGTTCGCCTACCGCGAGCCGGCGGTTCGCTTCACTCCGACCGTGCCGATCATTCCCGCTTCGCGATGACCGAGAGTCGGATAGGAATGTTCGAACAAGCCGCGCGATATTTGTCATGCAGGGTGATGTTATGAACGAACGCCAGATCGACTGCGTGCCGGACGACGGATGGCACGCGGCGATGGGGACGTTCGCCGACGTCCACTACGAGCAGACGGCAATCTACGGCTCCGGACAACGGGGCGAACGATCGAGCCATATTCTGCTGCGGCGCGAGAGCACTCCCGTCGCAGGTGCCCGGATCGGATTGTATCTCGTGCCTTATCTCGGCCGCGGCATGGCGCTCGTGCGCTTCGCGCCGTTCTGGCGCCCCTTTGACGTTGCTCCCGACCCGGAGCACTACCGGACTGTGGTGGGAGCGTTGGTGGACGAATATTGTCGGCGGCGAAAGCTTTACCTCGTCCTCCGTCCGCGTCCCCATCCGGACTTCTATCCGATCGAAGCGCAAATTCTGACCGAAATGGGTCTCACGGACTCCAAGTCATCGATGCTTGACCGCTACTTCGTCGATGCGTCGCTCGACGAGGCGGAGCAGCAGAAAAGCCTGGATCAGCGATGGCGCTACAATCTCCGCAAGGGTCTTGCGCACGGCCTTGACGTTCGTATCGGTGACGCTCCGGCCGACATCAAGACCTTCCAGGACGTCTATGCCGAGATGGTTCGGCGCAAGAACCTGAACTATCCGGGCGTCGATCTGCCCGCATCCATTCCGGACCTGATGCGGCTTCCGGAACGAATGAAGATGCGCATTGCCTTGGCGTATCACGATGGAAAGCCGATCGGCGGCATCGCATTCAGCGTCGTGGGTGATCTCGCCTATTACGTCTTCGGTGCGACCAGCGACGAGGCGACCGCACTGAACGCCGGATACGTCCTGCAATGGCACGTCATGCGCTGGCTGCGGGAAAACACGAAGGTGCGCTGGTACGAACTCGGCGGTCCCGGTGATCCGGGAATCCGGCAATTCAAAAAGGGACTCGCGGGCAAACGAGGCGTTCTGCTTGCCGTCCGTGAATTTCACTACTGCCCCGATGTGACCGCGCGCGTGGTCGTGGGAGGACTGTTCGCCCTCCGTGACGCACGTAACAGGATCCAGCGCTGGCAGCGTGAAAGAAGGCCTTCCGAGGGAAGGCGAAGTAACTGAAGAGGAGTGAAAATGAAAAACCGCAACTTCATGGCGGGAATTCTTGCGATCTCTTTCGCTTTGTCGTCAGCCGCTGTAATGGCGCAGGCCGACATGGCCAAGGGCGAAGTCAAGAAGATCGACGAGTCCGCCGGCAAGATCACCTTGAAGCACGGGCCGATTAAGAACCTCGACATGGACGAGGACGGCATGACGATGGTGTTCCGCGTTCAGGACCCGGCGATGCTCAAACAGGTCAAGGTCGGCGACAAGGTGCAATTCCAGGCCGAACGGGCAACGGCTGGCATCACCGTCACCAAGATCGAGAAGCAGAAATAGCACCCGGCTTTTCGACGCCGTCGGCCTCAGGTTCGGCGGCGTCGAATGCGGCGGAGCAGGAGTTTTAGGATGGAGGGATCGTTGCGTCGTAACAATGGGGCCGATGCAGAGTTTTTCTACGACCGCCAGAGCGGCAACCTAAGTGGGGCAAGCCTGGTCGACCAAATGGCGGTCTACGCACTGCAGATCGGCTCCGTCGTTACGCGGCCGTTCGGTCACCGCGGTTACGGATGGGGGTGCGACGTGGTTTCCAGCGCCGTCGCGCAACGCGACATCGTCGTTGGATTGAATGCAGATGCAAGATTTGCGATTCCGTTTTGTGATCGATACTGGAGCCGAATCCTCAACGATCGGTACGACTACGAAGAAGAGATCGAGGTGTTTCTGAAGAGCGTCGCCGACATCAGGTACACCTTCGTCGATTGCGGGGCCAATTTCGGCTATTGGTCGGTTCTCGCATCGAGCGAACCGTTCGGCCGCCAGACCGTCCTGGCGATCGAAGCCTCACCCGATAACGCCGCGCGGCTCGCATTGAACGCCGGATTGAACGGCAACCGGTATCGCTGCGTGAACGCGGCCATCGGTGGCAACACAGGCGGGTTCGTGCGTGTCGCGGGACGACGACACGAGGCATTTTCGACTTATGCGGTTGCGGATGACGATCACGGAGCGGTGAGACGCATCTCGCTCGACGGCCTACTCGGCGGCGCCCTCGATGCACAGGCGCCGACGGTCATCAAGCTGGATGTCGAAGGGGTTGAGATCGAAGCAATCGAAGGCGCAAAGAACTTGTTGTCCGGAGATTCGCTTTTGATCTGCGAGGATCACGGCTCGGATCGGGCGCACGGTGTTTCGTATCATTTGATGAATGAGGCCGCGTTGAGGCTCTACATCTTCGACCCCGCCGATTGTCGTTTCGTTCGCGTCGAAGGTCCGGCGGTGCTGGATCGCGTGAAGCGATATCGTTGGGTCGGCTACAACGTATTCGCCACGCGAAGCCCGGTTTGGGAAGACCGATTGCAGTCTGCGCAATGGATTCGCCGATGACCGAGGGCGACATGCGGTGCGCACCGAATGCAGGTTCGCCTGGCGGAGGCGCGGTCGAAGGCCATGGAGCACGCAGATCATCATCCTTGGGGCGCGACCTGCGGCTGGATCTGTTCCGCGGACTGGCGAACTGGGCGATCTTCCTTGATCACATTCCGAACAATACGGTGGCATGGGTGACCACGCGAAACTACGGCTTCAGCGATGCCGCGGACGTTTTCGTGTTCATTTCCGGTTACACCGCGGCGTTCATCTACGCACGCAGGATGGCCGCGCAGGGATATCTCGCGGGGACGGCCTTGCTGATCCGCCGGGTGTGGCAGCTGTATGTGGCGCATGTCCTATTGTTCGTGTTCTACGCCGCAGCCATCGGGTACGTGGCGCAGGACTACGGACATTCCCACTTGCTGGATGAGTTCAACGTGGCCGGGCTGATAGAGCGGCCGGTGGCGACGCTCACACACGGCCTCCTTCTCCAGTTCAAGCCGCTTAATCTGGACGTCCTGCCTTTATATATCGTGCTGATGGCGGGCTTTGCCCCGTTGCTGATGCTGATGATGCGGACTCCGAATACGGCGCTGGCTGCCGCAATCGCGGTCTATTTGCTGGCCCGCCATTTCGGCTGGAATTTTCCGGCCTATCCCGCGGGCGGCTGGTACTTCAATCCATTCACATGGCAGCTTCCGTTCACGATGGGAGCATGGGCGGCGTTGGGCGGCGCCGCCCGGGCGCAAGCGTTGGCTCGGACCCGAACAGTCCTGATCGCGAGCATTGCATTCGTGGTTTTCGCATTCGTCGTAACAGTTGGTGCTCGCCTTGATGTATCGACGTTGTCACCCCTGTTCGATGTTCTCAGTGAGAAAACCAATCTTGCACCCTACAGGATTGTTCATTTTCTGGCGCTTGCGGTGATCGTGGTTCACCTCGTTCCGCGAGACTGGAACGGCCTTCGTTCGAGCCTGGTTCGTCCGATCATCGTATGTGGTCAGAGGTCGCTGGAGGTTTTCTGCATCGGGATTTTTCTGTCGTTCGTCGGACATTTCATTCTGGAGATGTATTCGGACCGTATGCTTACCCAGATCGGGGTGAGCGTCGGCGGACTTCTGCTGATGACGGCCGTCGCGCTCTATCGGACCTGGTCCCGAACGCTTGATGTCCGCGCACCCAAACTATCGGTAACGCCCGCCGCAATCGGGCCCAAAGGAGGGAATGAATGACGAACCAAAGGACTTTCGCGTTTTGCGGCGCAGGCGACATAGCTGCGAAGAACGATACGACGTCTCGGACGTTTAAAGGACAACCGGTAACCAGCCTACGGTCGATGCGAATCAATACGCGCAGCGACTGGGCTTAAGCGAGGTCTCTATGATTGCGCTTCCTTATGATTATTTCCTGATCGCATGGTTCGTCATCGCGGTTGCCTCCGCCGCGTACGTCGCCTTCGACCAGTTCAACGGCAATCCTGAGCCGACGGTGATGAAGTGGGGCTTCATCCTCGTCACGCTCTACATGGGACCGTTCGGTCTGCTACTTTACGTGCTGGCGGACAAAGAGCCGCATCCCGGCGAGCATGAGCGGTTCACCTCTCCGCTGTGGAAGCAGGGGATTGGAAGCACCATCCATTGCGTCGCCGGCGATGCCACTGGGATCATCCTCGCGGCCACAATAACGGCGCTCCTGGGCCTTCCGATGTGGATCGACCTGATTGTCGAGTACGTTGCCGGGTTCACGTTCGGCCTCTTCATCTTCCAGTCCCTGTTCATGAAGAAGATGATGGGCGGAACGTACTGGGAGAACGTGCGCAAGAGCTTCATGCCCGAGTTCATCAGCATGAACGCCATGATGGCGGGAATGGCGCCGACGATGAGCCTGCTGATGATGGGCCGTGACATGCGCGCCATGGACCCGCTCGAACTGGTCTTCTGGGGCGTGATGTCGCTCGGCGTCATGGTCGGGTTTGCGACGGCGTACCCGTTCAACGTCTGGATGGTGAAGAAGAAGATCAAACATGGTCTGATGACCGTGCGGGCAGAGGGCGGGGCGTCGCAGCCGCGTCAGGAAGCATATGGGAAACAGAGCGAAGCCGGACACCATGGCGGAATGCAGCATGGGGGCGGTCACCGGATGGGCAGCGAGGCCACGGTCCCGCAGTTGGTCGCGTTGGCCGGGGTAACTTCGTTTCTTCTGATCTCCGGAATGGTGGTGCCGGGATTTTCTGTGAACCTGGGTCTGAGCGTCCGCGACGTAGACGGCGCCATCATGCCTCCGGGCATGATCAACACCTTCGATCTTCCGGGCGAGGCGATGAAGGACATGGCGGCGGTCAAGCCAAGGCAGGTCGTCTATAAGGCGCCGCCCGATGCCAAGGGCGACCGCGTGCTCGAACCGCGCGTCGAGAACGGGGTCAAGGTATTCGATATCGAAGCTTCCATCATCCAATGGAACATTCTGCCGGACGTTGCGGTCGAAGCCTACGCCTACAACCGCCAGGTGCCCGGACCGCGGTTGCAATTGACCGAGGGCGATCACGTCCGCATCAATTTCCACAACGCGCTTCCGGAAACCACGACCGTTCATTGGCACGGGCTGATCGTCCCGAACGAGATGGATGGTCCGGCGAAGATCACCCAGAAACCGGTGCCGCCCGGCGGATCCTACACCTACGAATTCACGGTCGGGCAAAGCGGCACGTATTTCTATCACAGCCACGACCATCCGGATCGCCAGCAGGCGCTGGGACTCTACGGCGCGTTGCTGATCGCGCCCAAGGACCCCGGTGCCGAAGTCAAAGCCGACCTCGATTACACGATCCAGCTGCAGGAATGGCTCAAACGCGAGTGGTTGACCTATCCGGCCATGCTGATGGAGGGAGCGTTCCCGAACTATTTCACCATTAACGGCAAGGCCTATCCCTCGACCGATACCGTTGCCATGAAGGTCGGTCAAACCATCAAGTTGCGATTCATCGGCACCAACAATAATTTCGTGCATCCTATGCATGTTCACGGCGGACCGTTCGAGGTCGTTGCCGTCGATGGCGTAACCCTGAACGAAGGTGCCAGATATCAGGCGGACACCGTCAATGTCGGACCCGGCCAGCGTTATGACGTTATCTGGACAGCGCGCAAACCCGGCAAATGGCTGGTGCATTGCCACATCCCGCATCACACGGCGAACAACAATGTCGAGCAGCAGGGCGGCGGAGGCCTGATGCTCGTTCTCGACGTGAAATGAGCTTCCGCTTCACCGCAAACAGGAAAACAAATGTCGAAGGCTTCAACGATCGCCATTGCATTGATCGCAGCAATCTTTTCAGGCGGAGCAGCCGTTGCTCATCCGCAACTCGAGACCTCCGAACCCGCCGCTGGCGCGACGACGTCGTCGCCCAAGCAGATCAGGATCACCTTCAATGAAGTGGTGATACCGAAATTCTCCGGAATCGAAATCAAGGACAAAGCGGGCCGAACGATTGCGACCGGGAAATCCCAGGCAGACCCGGCCGACAAGAAGCGGCTGGTGGTCCCGGTGAAGGAGGAATTGTCTCCCGGCGAGTACAAGGTCGATTGGCACGCCGTCTCGGACGACACCCATCGCGTCAAGGGCACCTATTCGTTCAGCGTGACCCGCTGATGATCGAAGCCGGACTCATCATCGCGCGGTTCTTGCACTATCTGGCGACAACGGCCCTCGCGGGGCTGTCGTTGTTTCCGCTCTATGCCTACGCGGGAGCCGAACCGGGCGTCTTGGGCCGCTGGCGGCAACGCTGGATTTTGTGGATCGCCGTTGCAGCACTGTTCAGCGGCCTATGCTGGTTTGCGTTTGCGGCCGCGAATATGAGCGGCAGCATGGCTGATCTCCTCGATGCGGAGACGCTGTGGGCGGTCGTCCACGACACGGGTTTTGGTACTGTTTGGACTCTGCGCATGCTCCTTGCGACCCTCATGGTTGGCGTGGCGGCCCGGGGTCTCCGTTCGAAGGGGACGGCGTATCATCAGAATTGGATGATGCCACTCCTGGCCGCAATCCTTTTGGCATCGTTGGCGGGGACGGGTCACGCCCAGATTGAGGAAGGCTGGGCTGGCGTCATGCACATTGTTGCCGATGCCGTACATCTTCTTGCCGCCGGAGTCTGGCTCGGCGGCCTCATTCCATTGGCGTTGATCCTGCATCGCTACCTCGGAACGGACCTGAACGTCGGACCGAAGGACATGGATCGAATTCTGATGCGGTTCTCCGGCATGGGATATCTTGCAGTCGCCGCGTTGATCGGGTCCGGCTTCGTCAATAGCTGGTTTCTGGTCGGATCGCTGTCCGGATTGCTGAACACGCCGTACGGCCAAATCCTTCTCGGGAAGCTTGCCCTGTTCGGTGGAATGCTCGCGCTTGCGATTGCGAACCGATTCTGGCTCGTTCCGTCGATGGGCAGGATTCGAAAGGATGCGGCCGAGGGATTGACGAGGTCGTCCGCCAGGCTGCGCAACCACGTGCTTGGAGAGCAGTTCTTGGGATGGATGGTTCTCCTGGCGGTCAGCATTCTCGGCACGATGCAGCCGGCCGCCGGGTAGTGACAATGGGATTATGTAAAGGATGATCCGCTTGGAAGGAGGCTCAAGATGAACACAGGTAACTTATCGCGGCGGAGCGCACTGGGAATTGTCGCGGTGGCATTGATCGCTCCGGCGGTTTCCGACGCTGCACAGAGCACCATTATCCGTGTTCACAAGGATCCGAGTTGCGGTTGCTGCTCAGGCTGGGTGCGGCATCTGGAATCTGCGGGGTTCAGCGTCGCGGTTCAAGAAGAGAGAAACCTTCAGGGCATCCGAAAGCACTTGAGCGTCCCGACCGATCTCGCCGCATGCCATACGGCCGAGGCGGGCGGGTACGTCATCGAGGGACATGTTCCGGCGGCGGCTATTCAGCGCCTATTGAAAGAGCGCCCCGTTGCGACAGGCGTGGCGGTCCCGGGAATGCCAGTGGGGTCGCCCGGTATGGAGGGCGGCACGCCCGAACGATATGCCGTTGTTCTGTTCGGGCCGGGCGGTCGACGCGCGTACATGGAATTCGAAGGCGTGCGTCCCGTTGGGTGAAGTGGTGCGAGCAGCCAAATATTTAGCTGGACCTACTTGTCGGTAATTGGCTGCATCGACCTTGTATGTTGTGCCGTCTCATCCATGGGTTTTGATATTAATCGCTGACGCAGACGGTCAATGCGTACTTCAATTGAAGTCGAGATGGTTCTGCGCGCGCGCATAGCAGGTCGCTCGATTAACAGCCACGATGGAAGTGCGACAGCCATGGCCAACATCAGCGAAAGCAGTGTTAGCAACCAAACGCTGATGCTTGGCTGCACCAACATCAATGTTTGTGTGATTGGCCAGCCGAATATGTAAATGCCATAGGAAAGATCGATGCGATTGGTGAGGCTGCGCAGACGACCGATGGGCAGTTTTCCAAGCCAGACAATTGCGTACCCTGTCGCAAAAAGCGAAACGATGCGCTCAAGAGGAGATCCAATCGTAAGCCAAAACAAAACGGATACTGCGCCCACCCCGAAGGCAGACAAAACGATCTGGCTCCGGAAAACATAAAATCCGATGCCTAGAGAAAAACACAACCAAAAGCGCGCCGCCTGATCGAGAGGGGTTGTGTCGTGTCCGAAACGAACGAACAGAACTCCTCCCGCAATAGCCCACGAGAGGCCGAGCAGCCAAGCAAACCGCCGTTTGGTCAGAAACCCAAGCCATCCGACAAATGCGAGCAACAAATAGCACGCCGCTTCATACTTCAGCGTCCAGATCGATGCATTCATGACGGAAGGATGTGGGTTCTCGCCGAAAACGCCGGGCAAACCTGTGGCCGCGGAACCCAGAAGCAGGGTGCTCAAGCCGTACCGCCAAACACGGGTGTCCGACAGGAATTGCGTCGGTGTGCAAGTCGTAACGATTGCTCCTACGAGGACCAGGAGCAGTGCGCAGACCCCGAGTGCAGGAAATATTCTGAGGCCGCGCGCAATCGTAAACTCAGTGATAGAGGGCGATTTAGCGAAACTTCCGGCAACCGTTAAGCCGGACAGAACGAAAAACACATTGACGGCATGATCACCCAGATTGAAGTAGGTGATGCTCGAAAGGATTTCATCGGCCTTGTGACCAGAGTGTAAGAAAACTGCATGAGAAATGACCACGGCCGAGGCGGCCAGTAGACGTAACAGGGTAAAGTTGTTCTGTTTCGGATCAAGAATGTCTCCGACACGGGTTAGTGCCATCTTCCCACCTATTTGAACGGCGTGATGTGCCGGATCGTTACGACATGAACCGCCGCTTCAATCATCAGCAAGAAGTGCGCCAACGGTATGAATCTACGAGGACGCGAGCGAGCTGAGAGACTTGATCGGAAGCGGGTCGCCGACCTCTCTCATCGGAAAGGCGACGACCGAGCGCCCCTGAAATCTTAACCGACAGGCATTTCTGAAAGGTTGAATTGAAGGCACGCCTGTCCAGGCAGTCATTTGCCAAATATTCACTTTGGGTTTTCCAGCTCCAGCGTCGTTCCTGGCTTCGTGCGACTGTTACAATTGCTGCCCCTAATCGAAACAGGTTTTCGACAACCGCGGCCATGGCCGCAGTTCTCGAATACGACTCGTTCGCGGCCAGGGCTTGTGCGATCCGATTCCGTCCGCCGCGTGCGTCAAGGCGCCGGCGTGATCGACTGGACGGTATAGGTGCCGCCGGAGCCGCTCAGGGTGAAATTGACCTTGTCGCCGGTCTTCACCTTTGCGAGATCGACCGACGGTGCAACCGCGAACTCCATCGTCATGGCGGGCCAGTTGATGGCGGGAATCGGACCGTGATCGAAGGTGATCTTGTGATCCGCGGCGTTTAGCGCCGTGACCGTACCGGTGGCGGTCGCGCTCTTTGCGGCCTTCGCGTCGCTCATCGGCGCCATCTTCTTCATGTCAGACATGCCCGTGCCGCCTTGCGCGGACGCGGAGCCTATCTGCAGCGTCAGGGTTGCGCTGATTAGCGCGGCGGCAAGAACCCCGGGACGCGAGGTCCAGCGATGGTTGTCGACGAAGTACATAGATATTCTCCTGTTTGGCTTGATGATTGGCAGAGACCACGAGGGCGTGGGTTGCTGGTGATGAACGATTGAACGGGAGCCGCTAGGACCGTCTTCGCGTCCATTGCCGCCGTTTCCGACGCGCAATTCTGTGAGGCCGCTCTTCCATCATTGCACGTTCTCCGCACGATGCAGGTCTAGCGTCGGCGTCAAATTCCGATGTCCACCGTCTTTCTCTTCGCCGTGCCACGGCGAGGCTGGCAACCCGTATCCCTTGACGATCGCAAAGATGGCGGGAATGACCACGAGGGTCAGCACGGTCGACGAAACCATGCCGCCAATCATCGGCACGGCAATGCGCTGCATGACCTCCGAGCCGGTCCCCGTGCTCCAGAGAATCGGCACCAGGCCCGCCATGATAGCGACGACCGTCATCATCTTGGGCCGCACCCGGTCCACCGCGCCGACCATGATCGCGTCGTATGTTCGCCGTCAGCACCCTTGAGACAAATTGAAGGACTTCACGAAGGGAGGATTTCTGGTTCATCGTAGCCGCAAGGAGCGAAGATGAAACAGAAATCCGGACTGGGCAAAGCGCCCGCTGAACAAG
>Ga0209934_1000367_pt1 | contig 89981 bp, 81 predicted proteins | sample ThiBiot_750_plan_2_FD_183950 | JGI IMG/M metagenome (GOLD analysis project Ga0209934, IMG submission 183950) | Wastewater bioreactor microbial communities from Cape Town, South Africa - Thiocy_expt_750_plan (SPAdes) | ecosystem: Engineered > Bioreactor > Thiocyanate-remediating >...
CCTTTTGCTGACAAACCAGCATCCATTCATGCGGCTCAACATGGGAGCGTCCACCGGAGAATCCGGAGAGTGAAATTACAGGGCCGCTACTTCACCGGCTCCCGTCCACCGGAAAATCCGGATACCCGAAAAAGCCGTCGAGGATGTCGCGCACCGCGCCGCCGTCGGGAGACACGAACAGATCCTCCATCGTCGACAGTTCGGTGATCGAGAAGCAGTCGTGCACTTCCATCAGGCTCAGTTCGGCGCGCGGGTCCTTGATGCCGGCTTCCGCGTAGGCTTTTTGCGCCGCCGCCCGGGTGGTGCGCACATAGCTGCCGTCCCACTGGTTGGTGCCCGACTCGACGCCGGAACCGATCGCCAACTGGATGGACTTGATCGTGACCATGTCCTTGCGCCCCAGGGCGCGGGCGATTTCGGGGGTGGTGACGATGGCCGCCGCGGCGCCGTCGCTGACCCCGCAGCAGTCGTAGAGGCCGAGCGGATCGGCAATCATGGGGGCGCCGAGGATCTGCTCCATGCTGACCGCCTTGCGCAGATGGGCCTTCGGACTGAGCATCCCGTTCTGATGGCTTTTCCATGAAACGTGGGCCATCGCCCGCTTCAGCTCTTCCTTGCTGGTGCCGTGCTTGGCCCGGTAGCCGGCGGCCAGTTGGGCAAAGCCGGCCGGCGTCGAGCCCAGGGGAAGCCACAGGTCGTTGAAGGTTCCCTTGTAGACGAAAGGCAGACCGCCGTAGCCGGTGTCCTTCAGCTTCTCCGCGCCGATCGCCAGGGCGAAATCCACCGCGCCGCTGGCCACCGCGTAGGCGGCGGCGCGCAGCACCTCGCTGCCGGTGGCGCACATGTTTTCCATGTGGCTCACCGGAATGCCGTCCAGCCGCAGCGCCATCGAGGCGGGGATGGCCGAGTTGCCGACGCTGATCGGATCGGAGCAGGAGCCGTACCAGGCCGCCTCGATCTGTTTACGTTCGATGCCCGCATCGAGCAGGGCTTCCTCGAAGGCTTCCGCCAGCAATTCGGAGGGCCCGACGTCCCAGCGTTCGCCGAACTTCGAGCAGCCCATGCCGATGATGGCGACCTTGTCCTTGATTCCCGTTGCCATGAAATGATCTCTCCTCAAGCCTGAAGCGGCGTGGCCTTCCAGAAATAGCGCGGATAGCCGCGTGTCTTGTCGATATCCTTGACGCGGAACACCATGCGCAGCGGGGTGCCCACTTCCAGGCCGGCGGCGCCGACATCGACCGTTTCCATGAGCAGGCGCGCGCCCTGTTCGAACTGCACGAAACCGACGTACAGCGGCGGCGCCGGGTAATAGCTGAGCCAGTCGCCGGTATGGGTGAGGACCTGGGCGGGCTCGTCGAACAGCGGATGCGGATCGAAGTTCGCCCGCGGCGCGTTGCAGCCGGGGGTCACGCAGTAAGGCAATTGTGGAAACTGGATGGTGCCGCAGGCGGGGCAGCGTCCGGCGACGAAGCCGGAGAACTGATCGCTGGAGCGGTATTGCTCGGTGAGCGCGGTCTTGATCGATTTCTCGCCACGCATGCCCCATTCCAACTCGATCGCATTTTCATAGGAGGCGAGACGCAGGTAGGCGTCGTGGTTCTGCCCGTCGGCCAAGGCGCCGCCGACGCCGCGACGCGGTGCGAAGGATGCGAGGGCTTCGGTGGTGCGCAGCACCAGCACGTCGACACCCTGGCCGAAGCCGACCAGAACCAGGGTCTGGCCGGGTTTGGCCCGCTCCAGCGCATGGGCGAGCATGAGCAGGCCGTGGGCCGCGCCGCTGTAGCCGCAGTCGGCTTCGAGGCTGTCGCTCTCCGCTTCCGGAGCGATGCCGAGTTTCTTGACGACCGCCGCGGCGACGCCCTTGAACGGCGCCGCCAGGATGAAATGATCGACAGCGGCCGCCGCAACCCCGGCTTGCTGCAACGCGGCCCGTACCGCCTCGACGGCCAGCTTCATATAGCCCTCGTCGCGGACCCAGCGCTCTTCCCAGTAATAGTCGTAGCGGGCGCCCTCGCCGCGGAAGTGGTCGACGAACAATGCCGTGCGGCTGGTGGAGGCGAGCAGGGTGGCGATGACTTCGTCGCTGCCGAGCGTAAACGCGGCGCCGCCGGCGCCGAAACCGATCTCCTGGCTGCTGGCCGGCTTGCCGCGCGGACGGTCGCTGGCGACGAACAAGGCCGGCGCGTCGCCCTGCGTCAGTGCGGCGATCAGGCCGCTGGTGGCGGCCCGCTGCGAGTGCCCCACGTCGAGGGTGCGCACCGACGGTGCCAGCCCCAGGGCGCCGGCGACGATGGTGCTATTCTGCAGGTCAGCGAAGGGCAGCGTCGTCGAGGCCAGGGTGAGCGAGGCGATCGCCTCGCGCTGGCGGTTCGCCAGTGCGTCGCGGGCCGCTTCGACCGCCAGCGTGATGCTGTCTTCATCCCAACTGCAAAAGGCCCGCCGGCCCTTGGCCTGGGAGCGCAGGCCGGGGGCCATCCATTGATGGGCGGCGGCAATCGCCGCGCGTTGCATGCGCAAACGCGGAATGTAGCCGCCAAAACCGGTGATGCCGAATGTTCGGGTCGTGGACATCGTTTTTCTATCCTCGTTCTGCCTGGTTTTCGTTGGCTTGCAGTGTCCCTTTTCGTTTCGTTTGTGCGCATCGTCCGATCCGACATTTAAGAATGACTGCCCGAAATATCCTTTCCGACGACGCCATATAGGCGTCGCCGCACCAAGATCGACGCTTGGTCGAAAAAAAAGGGGGACAGCCATGGTGGGTATGCGCAAACGCTTCACCACGAATAATCTGACGATCAAGACCAAGCTCAATCTGCTGGTCTTCTTCTTTCTCGCGGCCATTGCGCTGGTCGGGATGGCCGGCTGGTTCGCCATCTCGGCGGTCGGCCACGCCCTGCGCGACCTCGGGGATCGCAACCTGCCGGCGATGACGGCCCTGGGCGACGTGCGCCTGGCGCGGCTGCGAGTCGCCGAAACCATGCAGAGCGCGGCGAACTGGCGCACCGAAGTGTTCGAGGAACAGGCCGACAAGGCGGACGCGCTGCGCGAGGCCAAGGGGATTTTCGAGGACCTGCTGGAGCGTCAGCAGGCGTTCCAGGCGCTCGGCGAGTCCGCCTTCACGGCCTATGACGCGCTCCCCAGGTCGGCCGAGGAGGAAGTCTTGTGGAACGAATTCAAGACGCTTTGGGATGATTTCCACCGTCTCGATTCGTATCAGACCAATCTCGCCAAGGACGTTGCCGGCGCTGCCGACTGGGGCGAACTGAAACAGCGGATGAATCAGTTCCTGGTGGCCACCGGCCGCTGGTCCAACAGCCTCTACAAGGTCGATGCGCCCCTCGACCGGCTGGTCGAACTGAACCAGGCCGCCGCCCGGGCATCGAAGGCCGCCGGCGACGACCTGGCCCGCCGGGCCGGCGTCGGCATGGCCGGCCTCTTCATCGTCGCGACGGCGCTGGCTTTCGCGCTTGCCCGGGTCGTGATGCGCAGCGTGGTGGGTTCCCTTAATGACATGCGCAATGTCATCCTGAAGGTCGCCGAGGCCAAGGACTTCACCCTTCGCGCCGGGGTGCGGGGAGCGGACGAGACGGCGCAGACCACGCGCTCGTTCAACCTGCTGCTGGAGAGCATGCAGACCTCGCTGCTGGACGTGATGGCCGGCGCCCGGGGGATCGGCGATACCTCGCAGCAGATTTCCGCGATGGGAACCCAGGTTACCGACAGCGCCGGCGCCCAGGCCGAAGCCTCGGCATCGATGGCCCTGGCGATCGAGCAGATGATCGCGAACATCGGCCACATCGCAAGCAAGGCGCGGGACGTGCTCGCCCAGGCGCAGGAGGCGAGTTCGGCGGCGGATTCCGGTGCCACCGCGATCGCGCAAACCACCGGCGCCATGGAGAAAATCAGCGGCCAGGTGGGGTGTGCCGGGAAAGCCATGGACGCCTTGCGGGAGGAGTCCGACCGGATTTCCAGCATTGTCTCGGTGATTCGCGAGGTGGCCGATCAAACCAACCTGCTGGCGCTCAACGCGGCCATCGAAGCCGCCCGCGCCGGCGAGCAGGGGCGCGGTTTCGCCGTGGTGGCCGACGAAGTGCGCAAGCTTGCCGAACGCACCACCAGTTCGGCGCAGGAAATCGGCACCATGATTGCTGCGATGCACACTTCGGTGGCCAATGCCATGCGCGACATGGAGGGGGTGGTGAGCCATACCGGCCAGAGCAAGGCCATGTCGGAACAGGCTGCCCGGCACATGATTGAAATCAGCGCCAGTGCGAACAGGGTATCCGTGGCGATTACCGAAGTCACCGCAGCCCTCGGCCATCAGGAACAGGCCGCCCAGGAAATCGCCGCCCGCGTCGAGGTGGTGGCGCGGCTCAGCGAGCGCAACAACACGACCGCTGCCCGTGTCGCGGCCCTTTCCACGGCCCTGGATGGCGCCACCGGCACCCTGCATCGGGTGGTGGACCGCTTCAAGCTCTGAGATCCGCCAGCGCAGTTGAGCCGTTAACGCGCCATTCCCGGTCGGCGCTTCTCTGTCGTTTCGGACGATTCCAAATACTCATCGACTCCCTAATCTGGGGTCGGTGCAGTTCTCATGTCATCAACCAGAGGGAAACCGAAATGACTCAAAAAGTAGCGTTTGTAAGTGGATCGGGGCGCGGCATCGGCCGCGCGATTGCGGTTGCCTTGGCGGAAAGCGGCCATGCCGTCGCGGTGGGCGATCTGCGCGAGCCCGAAGGCAATGAAACGGTCGAGTTGATCCGCAAGGCGGGCGGCAAGGCCTTGTTCGTGCCCCTCGACGTGGCCGATTCGGCCTCGGTGCATGCGGCCCTGAAGCGGGCCGTGGAAGAACTGGGGCCGGTCGACGTGCTGGTGAACAACGCCGGCTGGGACGAACTGAAGCCCTTTACCGCCACCGACGAGGCTTTCTGGCAGAAAGTGGTCGATATCAACTACCTCGGGACCTTGCGCCTGATCCATGCGGTGCTGCCCGGCATGCTGGAGCGCAAGTGGGGGCGGATCATCAGCATCAGTTCGGATGCCGCCCGGGTGGGGTCATCCTTCGAGGCCGTCTATTCCGGCGCCAAGGGCGCGATCATTTCCTTCTCCAAGACGCTGGCGCGGGAAGTGGCGCGCAAGGGTGTGACCGCCAATTCGGTGTGCCCCGGCCCGACCCGGACGCCGGGGTTCGAGTCGGTGGTGGACCCGACCAACGCCAAGCTCCTCGAATCCATGGTCAAGGCGGTGCCCCTCGGCCGCCTCGGCGAGCCGGAGGACATCGCCGCCGCGGTGGTCTACCTGGCTTCCGAGCGGGCCGGCTACGTGACGGGGCAGACGCTGTCCGTCAGTGGCGGGCTGACGATGGCCTGAGCGCCGAAGGAGGCCGTCGATGTCCAGACAACACGTTTCCCAGGCTGACGCGGACGCGGTCCTGTACGCCCTGGACAGCCACGGGGTGGTGACCGTTTCGCTCAACCGGCCGGCGTCGCGCAACGCCATCGACGACGAACTGGTCGATGGCCTCCTCGCGGCGCTGGCGCGGGTCGAGAACGAGCCGGTGGCGCGCTGCGTCGTGCTCGCCTCGACCCATGACAAGGTCTTTTCCGCCGGCGGCAACCTCAAGGGCTTCGCCGCCGAGGAAAGCCTTCTCGACAAGCACGCCCGCAACGGCCGCTTCCCCGGCGTCATCGAAGCGATGATGAAGCTCAAGGTGCCGATTTTGTGCGCCTTGAGCGGCCATGCCCTGGCCGGCGGCCTGGGGCTGGCGATGGCCTGCGACCTGGTGCTCGCCAAGGAAGGCATCCGCGTCGGCACCCCGGAGATCAACGTCGGCGTCTTCCCGTTCATGATTTCCACGCTGATGCTGCGCAACATCCCGCGCAAGCGGGTGTCGGAACTGGTTTTCCTCGGCGATCAGTTGACCGCCGAGGAGGCGCTGGAACTCGGCATCGTCAACCGGGTGGTCGCCGCCGACCGCTTCGCCGAAACGGTGGCCGACTGGTCGCAACGGCTGGCCGCCAAATCTCCCTTGATGCTCAAGCTGGGCAAGCGGGCCCTGTTCGAAACCCAGGACCTGTCCCTGGAGAGTGCGCTCGTCCTGTTGCAGCACTACCTGACGCTGGCCCAGGGCACGGACGACGTGAAGGAGGGCGTGGCCGCCTTCATGGAAAAGCGTCCGCCGGTCTGGAGCGGCGCATGAACGGGTCGTTGAAGATTGTCGCTTTCGACGACGGCTTCCCTGCCACTTGCCGGCAACATGGCCTCGGGTCGAAGGCCTTGCTGCGGGCCGTATCCCGGACTGGTTCATCCCGTCGGATGCCAGCGTCAAGCAGCTCATGGAGGAAGAGATGAGTACAAATTCATATCGTTCGGTTTTCCGTCCCGGCCTGTTCGCTGGACAGGTGGTCATCGTCACCGGCGGCGGTAGCGGCATCGGCCGTTGCACGGCCCATGAACTGGCGTCCCTGGGAGCGAGGATCGCCATTGTCGGACGCGATGCCGAAAAGCTGCAGAAAGTCCGGGGCGAACTGCTGGATGGCGGGGCGGATGCCGAAATATATGCCTGCGACATCCGCGACGAGGAGGGCGTGCGCGAACTCGTCGCCGGCGTGATCAAGCGCTTCGGCCGTATCGACCACCTGGTCAACAACGCCGGCGGCCAATACGCGACGCCGTTGGAACGCATCTCGAAAAATGGCTGGGAGGCGGTCATCAGCTCCAACCTCACCGGCGGCTTCCTGATGGCCCGGGAATGCTATCTGCAATGGATGCAGGAGCATGGCGGAGCGATCGTGAACATGGCCGCCGACATGTGGAACGGCATGCCCGAGATGGCCCATTCCGGCGCAGCCCGGGCCGGCATGGTCAATTTCACCATGACCGCCGCGCTGGAGTGGGGCGCCGCCAACGTGCGCGTCAACGCGGTGGCGCCGGGCCTGGTGTTCTCGTCCGGCGTCGATAGCTATCCGCCGGCCATCCAGGAGCGGCTGCTGCGCTTCAAGAACGACGTGCCGCTGGGGCGTACGGGGACGGAGGCCGAGATTTCGTCGGCCATCGTCTTCCTGCTGTCCGAGGGCGCCGCCTACATTTCCGGCGCGACGATCTGCATCGATGGCGCCTTCGCCATGGCCACGCCCAATTACACCTTGCCGGCGAGGAAAACCGCCTCGCCCGTCTATGACGGATTCCATCTGTCCACGCCGCCCAAGCTGGCGCGGGGGTGATGTGCTGCGATCCGTGCAACCCAACATTCAGGAATGATCATGATTAATCCAATGAGCCTGGAAGGCCAAACCATCGTCGTCACCGGCGCCGCCCAGGGTATCGGCAAGGCGGTCGCCGACCTGGTCTACGAACTGGGCGCCGCCCTCGTGCTGATCGACCTGCAGGACGAAGCCCTGCGGACGGCTGCCCGCGACTACGCGGCCGAGCGGGTGATGATCTGCGCCGGCAGTGTCGCCGACGGCGGTTTCGTCAATGACGCCTTCGACCACGCTGCCACGCGTTTCGGCACCTTGCACGGGCTGGTCAACAGTGCGGGCATCATCCGCCCGGCGATGATCGAAAAAATGACCGACGAGCAATGGCGACAGGTCATCGACGTCAATCTCACCGGCAGCTATTACTGCGTCCAGGCCTTCGGTCGCGCCGCCCTGGCGCAGATCAAGGCCGGCCAGCCGGCGCGGCGTTCCATCGTCAACATCTCTTCCGATGCCGGACGCATGGGGACGATCGGGCAGATCAACTACAGCGCCGCCAAGTCGGGAATGTTCGGCATCACCATGAGCGCCGCCCGCGAGTGGGCCAAGCACGACATCCGTTCCAACGCCATCTGCTTCGGCGTGGTCGAAACGGCGATGACGGAAACGGTGCGCGGAGAAAAATTCCGCGAGGGTCTGCTGGCGCGCATCCCGATGGGGCGCTGGTCGTCCGTCGAGGAAGCCGCCCAGCCGATCTGCTTCTTCCTGTCGCAGGCTTCGTCCTACATCACCGGCCAGGTGATCTCCGCCGATGGCGGCGGATTCATGAGCGCCTGAGCGGCAAGGGGATTCGGAATGAACGTCGATCGCCTGCTCGCATGGCCGTTCCAGGACGTGGTCCAGACCTATACGGTGCGGGATACCCTGCTGTACGCCCTCAGCGTGGGCTTCGGCAGCGATCCGGTCGATGCCGGCCAATTGCGCTATGTGTTCGAAAAGGACCTGATGGTCGTGCCCAGCATGGCCGTGGTGCTGGGACATCCCGGCCCCTACGTGGCCGATCCCGCCGCGGGCATCGACTTCCGCAAGATCGTCTATGGGGAACAGGCGCTGGAACTGCTGCGTCCCTTGCCGGCGGCGGCCACCGTGCGGGCGCGGGAGCGCGTCGTCGCGATCCTGGACAAGGGGCGCGACAAGGGAACGCTGCTGCGCACCGAGCGCCACATCGTCGACGACGCGACCGGTGAGGCCCTGGCGGTGCTGAACGCGACCCTGATGTGCCGCGGCGACGGCGGTAGCGGTGCGTCCCACGGCGAAGCCGGTCCGGTGCACGCCGTGCCGGAGGGCGAACCCCAGCGCACGACCGAGCTGGCGACGCTGCCCCAGGCCGCATTGCTGTACCGCCTCAACGGCGACACCAACCCGCTCCATGCCGACCCCGAACTGGCCCGCCGGGCCGGTTTCGAGCGTCCCATCCTGCACGGACTGTGCAGCTACGGCCTGGCGGTCCATGCCCTGCTCAGGACCTGGTGCGACTACGACGCCACGCGCATCGCCAGCGTCCGCGCCCGCTTCTCGGCGCCCGTCTATCCGGGAGAAACGCTGGTCTTCGAAAGCTGGCGCGACGGGCAGACCTTGTCCTTTCGCGCCAGGAGCAAGGAACGGGGGGTGAAGGTTCTGGACAACGGTTGTGCCTTGCTGCGCTGACGACGGTCGCGCCTAACTGGATTTCATGGAGATTGGATCAATGACGGATCGCATCGTGCGCATCGGCGGCGCCTCGGGGTTTTGGGGCGACAGCGCGGAGGCAGCGCCTCAGTTGGTAAGAAGCGGCAAGCTGGACTACCTGACGTTCGACTACCTGGCCGAACTCACCATGTCGATCCTGTCCCGCGCGCGGGCGCAGGATCCGGCGGCGGGGTATGCGCGGGATTTCGTCGATGTCGCCATGCGCAGCGTGTTGCGCGAGGTGGTGGCCGGCGGCATCAAGGTGCTGAGCAACGCGGGCGGCGTCAACCCGCGCGCCTGCGCCGAGGCCCTGCAGCGGCTGGCGGAAGCGGAGGGTCTGGCGCTGCGGATCGCGGTGGTCGAGGGCGACGATGTGCTCTCCAGAGTCGACGCTTTCCGCGCCGAGGATGTCCGTGACCTCCACTCGGGGCAGCCGCTGCCGGCCAAGGTCATGAGCGCCAACGCCTACCTGGGGGCCTTGCCCATCGTCGAGGCCCTGAAGCACGGCGCCCAGGTGGTGATCACCGGCCGCTGCGTGGATAGTGCCCTGCCGCTGGCGGCATTGATGCACGAGTTCGGCTGGTCGGCGCGGGACTACGACCTGATCGCCGCCGGCAGCCTGGCCGGGCATTTGATCGAATGCGGCCCGCAGGCCACCGGCGGGTTGTTTACCGACTGGGAGACGGTGGAGGGCTGGGACAACATCGGCTATCCGATCGTCGAATGCCGGTCCGACGGCAGCTTCGTGGTCACCAAGCCGGCCGGCACCGGCGGCCTGGTCACGCCGGCCACCGTCGCCGAGCAGATGGTCTACGAGATCGGCGACCCGGCGGCCTATCTGCTGCCCGATGTCATTTGCGATTTCACCGCCGTGCGCATGAGCGCCGACGGCCCGGACCGGGTACTGGTGCAGGGCGCGCGCGGCTACGTGCCCGGCCCCTGCTACAAGGTTTCCGCCACCTATGCCGACGGCTGGCGCTGCGTCGCCAACATCACCCTGATCGGCGGGCGCGCGGAGCGCAAGGCGCGGCGGGTGGCCGAAGCCATCCTGGCGCGCACGCGGCGCATGCTCGAAGCGCGCGGGATGGGCGACTACCGCCTGGTGTATTCGGAAGTGATCGGCACCGAGGCCGCTTTCGGCCCCCACTCCCGGGTTGCCGTCAACCGCGAGGTGGTGCTGCGGCTGGTGGTCGAGCATGCGAATCGCGACGCGCTGGAACTGTTCGCCGCCGAACTCGCCCCCGGTGGCGTCTCATGGGCGCCGGGCATGACCAGCATCGGCGGCGGCCGCCCGCGCCCGTCGCCCATCGTCAAGTTGTTCTCCTTCCTGGCGCCGAAAACGGAATTCAAGGTAAGCGCAACGGTCGCCGGCGAACACTGGCCAGTCCCGCTTCCCGCCGAGTTGCAGGAAACGACGACGGCGCATGCCGCCACGACCTACACCGAGCCCCTGCCGTCGCTGGATGGCGTGGCCACGGTGGAAGTGCCGCTGCTGCGCATCGCCCACGGGCGCAGCGGCGACAAGGGCAACAGCGTGAATATCGGCATCATCGCCCGGGATCCGAAATGGATAGGGGTGCTGCGCGCCGAACTCACGGCGGAGCGGGTGCGCGAATACTTCGGCCACTTCGTCGAAGGGGCGGTGAGCCGCTTCGACGTGCCCGGGATTGGCGCCTTCAATTTCCTGCTGCAGGGCGCGCTGGCCGGCGGCGGCATGGCGTCGCCGCGCAGCGATCCGCTGGGCAAGGCCTTCGCTCAGATGCTGCTGGACATGCCGGTACGGGTGCCGACGGCGTTTCTGGAGCCGGCTTCGGCTGCCGCATGAGATCGGTTGGAAAACAAGACACCTATTTGAGAGGAGCACGAAAATGGATTTTTCCTTGAATGAAGAACAACGCGCGATCGAAGAAGCCATCGGCGACATCTGCGATGCCTACGACGACAATTACTGGCTGCGCGCCGAGAACGAAAAGCGTTTTCCGCAGGAGTTCGTGGACGACCTGGTCAAGGCCGGCTGGATGGGCGTGACCATGCCTCAGGAATACGGTGGGGCGGGCCTGGGCATCACCGAGGCGGCGATCATCATCAAGCGCATCTCGCGGCTCGGTGCCAACGCTTCGTCGTCGGTGCACATCAACATGTTCGGGCCGCATCCGGTGGTGGTGTTCGGCACGCCCGAGCAAAAGGCGCGTTTCCTGCCGCCGCTGATCGAGGGCAAGGACCGCACCTGCTTCGCCGTCACCGAGCCCAGCGTGGGGCTCGACACCACCCACATCAAGACCTTTGCCGAGCGCAAGGGGGACCGTTACGTGGTCAACGGTTCCAAGGTATGGATTTCGACGGCCCAGATCGCCAACAAGATCCTGCTGGTGACCCGGACGACCAAGTTCGAGGATTCTCCGCGTCCGACCGATGGTTTGACCCTGTTCTACACCGACCTGGACCGCAGCAAGATCACGGTGCGGGAAATCCCCAAGATGGGCCGCAACGCCGTCGATTCCAACGAACTTTTCATCGACGGCCTGGAAATTCCCATCGAAGACCGCATCGGCGAAGAGGGCAAGGGCTTCGAATACCTGCTGCACGGCCTGAACCCGGAGCGGGTGTTGATCGCCGGCACCAATATCGGCGCCGGCCAGGCGGTGATCGACAAGGCCGCCAAGTACGCCAAGGAGCGCATCGTGTTCGGCCGGCCGATCGGCATGAACCAGGGTATCCAGCATCCGCTGGCGGATTGCTGGGTTCGCCTGCAGGCGGCGGAGACCATGATGTTCAAGGCGGCGACCCTGTACGACCAGGGCAAGCCCTGCGGCCTCGAAGCCAACATGGCGAAGTACCTGGGAGGCGACGCCTACTTCGAGTCCGCGGCGCGCGCGGTGCGGACCCACGGCGGTTTCGGTTACGCCAAGGAGTTCCACGTCGAGCGCTATTACCGCGAGGCGATCATGGGCCTGATCGGTCCGGTCAGCCACGAACTGGTGCTGTGCCACATCGCCGAGCGGGCGCTGGGCCTGCCGAAATCCTATTGATGCCGGCGGGTTCGGGCGAGCGACGCGGGATGGGAGAAGAAATGGATTTCAGTCCGCCGGTGAAGAGAACGCTGCTGCATCGCCGCAGCATTCTTTGCGAAGGTTACGAGCGGGAGGACGGCCTGTGGGATATCGAGGCGCAGTTGCTCGACACCCGCAGCTTTGAACTGCCCCTGCCCTTGGGGCCCCGCCTTGCGGCCAACGAGCCCTTGCACCAGATGGGGTTGCGCATCGCGGTGGACCGGGATTCGGTCATCCGCGAGGTCGAGCCGCTGACGGCCCACGGCCCGTCGCCGGAATGCCGGGACATCTCCGACACTTACCGGCAGTTGCTCGGCCTGCGTATCGCCGCCGGTTTTACCTCGACGGTCAAAAGGCTGTTTGGCGGACGGCTGGGCTGCACCCATCTGACCGATCTGCTCGGCCCCTTGGCGACGACGGCGATGCAGACCTTGTGGGCGGCGCAGATTCGCAACGCGGCGCGCGGTGACGAGACGCCGATCTCCTGTCGCCGGTACACCCGTTAAACCTATGGCGCAGTGTCGCGATCGTTCGCGATCTGCAGTCGCTGGGCGGGAAATTGTCGGAGACCGAGCGGCAGACGTTGGTTGCGGCCTCGGCTGAAGATTTGCAACTGCTTAACGTCTTGGTGTTGCCAAAGATCGAATCGCTGAATACGCAGCCCGCTCTCTTGGGCCATGCCGGTGCTATCGCGCACCTGCCGCTGTTCAAGGAGGCACCGCGAGGCGTACTGGAGCCGGATGGGCTCAGGAGTGTCGGCATCCTGTCGACGTTGATCGCCCATCTTCGTCCCTTCGCACGACCAGGGTTGCAGGTTCTCTTCATAAACGCTCCGCGCCCGGTACGCTTTCTCGAATCGGTATTGGAGGCATTGGATCTCGACAACGAGACGGCCGAGGATACGTTCTGGGGAGTGCATTTACGCTTCCGCTACACATCTGACGACACGCGCGGCTGGACCTCGGAACTCGAGGAAATGGAGGATCAACTCAAGGATCGCATTCGTGCCGGACAAGAGCGCGGATTGATCAGTTTGTCCATTAATCCGGAAATCAAGAAATGGCCGGAACTCATCGATGAAACCCAGGCATTGCCCGCCCACCTGACGGTTGTCTTTGACCCCTTTGAGGTCCGAACCGCGCTCGTGGCGCGAGCTGGCCTGCATGACCTCAGTCCCTGGATGCCGAGTTGCGAATATCGCTATAACAAACTCAAGAAGCAGATCATGATCGTTCCGGTTGCCGAAGAAGAAATCTTCGCGACCTACTTCGCGACCGCAACGCTGGTCCATCGCGAATTGAAGCAAAGCACGGCAACCCATCAACCCCAGGTTGCGTCGGTGAAGAGTTGGCTGGACCAACTGGCTGAAAACAGCACATGGACGGTCATTGCCGATCCCCATCGGGTGCTAGTGCCGCGCCTCAGCGAGGCCGAGGTTATTGACAGGCGCATCGAGAACGCCCGTCAGATCACGACATTCGGCCGAGATTTGAGTCCCTTCGTGCGACGTTTGGATCAGCAATTGCGCAAAACGCATTTCGTGGCCGACCCGGCTACGCTCGAAGAACTCGTGCGCGATTTGGTGGCGATGGAACCTAACGGGATTCTCGGCCTGGTGGGGGGCGACAAGGGTAAGCACGTCAAGGGCGCACTTGGAAAACTGATCGCCATGCGCTGGTATCGTCGCGCGGATCCGAGTGGCCTTGCGGTAAGCCTCGATACTCAAAACGCTCGCCGCTGGCTTAGTGCCGGCGGACACTCCAATGAGAAGGCAGATCTTCTGGGGCTTCGAGAGGAAGGTGGTGACCTGGTCATTGACGTGATTGAAGTCAAAACCCACGACGACAATGTGCCGTACACCATCCGCGATGGTATCGTTACAGGTCACGCGGTCGATCAAGTTCTGGCGACGCTTCACGCCTTGGCAGAGGTCTTTGGTGGGCAAGGGGTTTCGCCCTTGGCAAAACCACGCCGGGAAGTGATCCGGGAACACCTCTATACGGCTCTTCTTCGCGATCTGGACTCCAAATATATAGAGCGTTGGCATGGTCTGTTGCAAGACCTCTTCAATGGCAATCTCAAGGTTCGCCTTACCGGCCGTATCGTTCACGTGCAACTTGCCAGTGTGGCGACCACGAGTCCAGTGACTGTTCACAGCGAAAGCGGCATCCCGCTGGAAATTAATACCTTGGCGGGGACGGATGTAGGTTTGGTGCTGACCGCGACCAAATTGGTGCGGGAGGATGCTCCCATGAACCGCGAGCCGGTTGGGGTGGCTGGGCATGTCTCCGCGTCGATTGATCCGGTACAGGCATTCCAACTTTTGGTTAATGACCAGGTACCAGTGAAGTCGGCAAGCGAGGTCGCGAACGACCAGAAAAACACCGGCGGAGCCGGTGAAGAGGCAGTCAAAGAATATGCCTCAGAGGGGGTAGTGGTACGTAGCGAAGGGACCAGTCAGGTCGATGAAGTTGCGGGCGTCGTTTCCGCCCAGCAGTCGTTGGAATTGCTCTTGGGCCAAGAACTCAATACCAAGAATTCGGTGGCATGGTTGCCCGGGCGGCAAAGTAATGGCTTTTTGTTGATTCTTGGAGCATCCGGGTCAGGCAAGACCGAGACTCTCAAGGTGCTTGGCAAGGGAATTGTTGATTTCGGCGTGCCTGTCTTGGTCCTCGATTTTCATGGGGATGTCAATTTCCCAGGCCTTCGGTCGGTTTTGCTCTCATCAGGCACGTCGAGTACCACTGGCGTCAATCCAATGGAGTTGGACTCCCAGAGTGCCGAGGAGACAGGTCTTTACGACCAACGAAAAGTTATACGAGATATGGTCCGCAATGCGGTACCGGCACTTGGTCATCGGCAGAATGCAATTCTTCGCGATGCCATAGAGGAGGCCTACCAGACCGCTGGTTTTGACGATGGCGATCCGCTGACTTGGCGCAATACGCCGCCGACTTTTGCCGACGTTGAACGCATTTTGTCCGCATGGTCGGAGGACGATGCCCGCAAAAGTCAGCGCTCCGCAATAGAGGGGTGTTTGGCTGCCGTGCAGGAGATTTTCGAACACCCGATCTTCCAGCGGCAGGAGCACGTTTCTACGGATGAAATCTTATCGACCAATGTCCGGCTCGATCTCAGCAAATTGCCTGACGAGGTTCGATACATTGCCGCAGAAACACTGCTGCGAAAGATTTTCCGTGTGCTTCGCCTTAAGGGGCCGATCCCGGTGCAGCCGGCAGATGACCGACAACGTTTCCGGCTATTTGTGATTATCGATGAAGCCAAGATTCTCGCGACGGGGGGAGGGGATCCTGATGCGGCTGACCGGATCTTGAATCTGCTGTTTACTGAAGCCAGAAAGTTCGGGCTCGGCATGATTCTCGCGTCCCAAATGAGCGACCATTTTGGTTCTGAGGTGAAGGCCAATGCTGCGACATGGTTGGTGCTGAAACCGATGGACATCAAAGAGGCCAAGAAGAATGCGCCAAACGTCCATATGGACCCTGAGGCGCTGACCGCGTTGAAGGGGCGAGGTGATGGCTATTTCCGGGATCGGACCTCCCCGCGAGCAAGGCGAATTCAAGTCCAGGCGTTGCAACCGGATGCCTAGTGCCGGGTCGGCGCGACCGCGATTTTTGGCCGGGTTGATCGACGAAAAAGTGCTGGGAGACTGTCTCCGAAAGGAGTACAGAACATGGCATACACGCTTGGCCGCTTTACGGTTGATGATGTTGGGTTTATCCAAGTTGTTCCTGCGCGCATTCTGGTCGCTGCCGCGAAGGGCGACCTCGATTTGAATCTCTTGGCAAGGGAGGAACTTGCCAACCGCGGTTTGGACCAGGCTGGGGTATGGGTCGGTTTCGAGCGGGCAATTGTGGCGCTGAGGAAATGTGGCGACACAGTTCGGACTGCGCCGCCGCCTCATTCGTCGCCTGCTGAAGAGTAACGGTTGGGCGTCGGCCTGTTGGCACGACGCCCTGCCACGGAACAACTCTGCGGCGACAACCCTCAGCCTGTCAGTAGTAGTTCCGGCGGCTGGTCGGCGTGATGCCAAACCACCACGTTGCGCGCGTTGAGGCACTTGTCCAGTCGATGGCAGGATCATGCAGGCTGTCGTAGAGAGTGTCATCCTTGTACGTGGGCCTGCTCTCCTCGTCGCGCAGCACCGGCAGGAACAGTTGGCGCAGCGGCCGGTCGCATCCGGCCACGACTACGATTGCGCGGCCGCATTGTGAGAGCTGGATGTGGTGCCGACTCATGCCTCGGGCTTTGACACGTCGAAGACCGGCAGGCCGTTGATCACGGCCGCGTCGCTATCGAACTTCAGCCACACGATGCCGGCTTGCTCCGCGACTTCGAAGATCGTGGCCAGATCGGCTTCAGTCGGCATCCGGTAACGGGGTGCGCCGACATAGATGATGCCGCCGCAGTCGGTCGGGTAGGCGTTGACCGACAACTCGTCATCGGCCAGTTTCAGGCGGCTGCTTGGACTCAGATGCGAGATCGACAGCGCGGCCAGGGGTTCGGCCTGCGCTCGTAGGCTTGCCACTGAAGGTGCTTCCATGTGGGTCTCCTTCTTTTCGATGAGACGTCGACTTGGTCTTGCGGCGCGTGCCAGTCTGACGACTGAAGTTCATGCCGCAGTCGCGACAACGGAACCAGCGCAGGCGGCCCAGCGTACCCAACGGCACGCCGTCGCCCGCGCAAACAGGACAATGAGGCGGGATTCTCGTCGTCATGATGATCTCCTCATGCGGCCGAAAAGGCAGCCCGACCCAATGAGGTGGGCATGCCTGTGAGCATCGGACGCGACGCGGTTGGCCGGCGGCGCATGGCGTTACACCAGCCCGCGTTCGGCAAACGACACTACCGCGTCGCCGGCGACGACGAAATGGTCGATCACCCGCACATCCACCAGGCTCAGCGCGTGCTTCAGGTTCTGTGTCAGCAGCTCATCGGCCCGCGAGGGCTCGGCTTCCCCCGACGGATGGTTGTGCGCAACGGCCAGCGCGGCGGCGTTACGGGCGAGCGCCCCCTTGACCACTTCCCGGGGATAGACGGACGTCTGGGTTAGGGTTCCTCGGAACAACTCCTCGACTTCGATCAGGCGATGCTGGGCGTCCAGGTAGAGCGCCAGGAACACCTCATGCTCAAGGCCAGCGCAATACAGCCGCAGCCAATCGCGCAGGACTTGCGGTGAGGTCATCAACGGACCGCTGCGCATCTGCTCACGCAGGTCGCGCAGCAGTAGTTCGCGGGCAATGCCCAAGCGATGGGCGAGAACGGTATCGGTGGTGCCGAGCATGCCCATTTGCGCCACGGCATCGCTGACGTGTAGAGGGTTGGCACCCGACGCGCAAACCAGGGGCGAGAGTAATTCGCGGACCAGATCGGCGCGGGACAAGACAGATAGATTCATGGCGTTCTCCTCGATAAAACAAGAAAAGCGGGAACGCCGATCCCAAAGGGGACGAGGTCCCCGCTTGGGATGAACGTGCGGACCTGGGTCGGCACGATGAATGAGGCAGGTATCGACTGCGACGCCGGCTCGGGGCCGGACTTCATTCCATGACGGAATGCATGTAAGCCCGGTCAGTTTCCGGCATCAGTAGGGTGGATTCAAGGGGATGCAGAGGACGCAATGTTCAAGCGGCCGGAATCCGACGGGCTTACGAATGGCGTTGGTGATGAGAGCGTGCCGATCGCTTTCTGCGGCGCAAAGGGTGCCGCCAGCTTGGTCAAAAGGGCCTACTTGCACTCCAGTGTGACCGGGATGTCAGCCTATTGGCACTGCATAAATTTTTTGCGTGACCGCCGTAAAACCCGCGACAAGCCTGGAAAACTTGATCAAGATGAAGGCTCAATCCTTCACGTAGAACGACGATGATCCGCCTCGGCTCGCAAATTCGACTCACTCGCCGGGAGGTCGAGCGCTTCCGGAAGATCACCGACATCGAGCCGGTGGACATCCGTACGCTCGACGATCTGGACGCCTACATCGCCCGATGCAAGGCGCACTACTGGGGCGTCTCCAAGGACACCCAGTTCCTGCATTGGCTCATCGACCGCGAATACGCCCAGTGCCGTCTGGCGGCGTAGCACGGTTGGTTTTCTGCGGGCGACCGCCTCCCCAGTGTTGCTGCCGGGGAGACGTCGCTCCATCGGGTACTGCCCTCGATGTCACAGGAAGACACGCGGCTCGATCGTCGCGCCGCGCATGAAGGCGAGGTAGGCGCCGGCCTTGCCGATGTCCCGGAAACTGGCGACGACTTCTTCGCGCCGCAGAACGTTCCAGGACCGGTCGGCGTCCCCCGAAGGCTTGATGCTCAGATCAGCTTCCCGGTAGATGGCATGGCGATACAGGAAGTCGCCCGATTCCCAGTCCACGATGGCAAGGAGGCAGGCGCACAGGATGGCGCAGCCGCCATGCTCGCCGGGCTCGATCAGCAGCGGGACCTTCAAACTCCCCGTCGATCGGCCGATCCGGCCGACGACGTCGTGCTCTTCCAGCCAGGGTTCGCCGGTGCTCGTGTCGCCCAGGATCCGGCGGACCTTCCGTTCGCGGGTGCGGCAGGATTCCAGGACCTTGCCGGCCTTGGCATCGGTGCCGGGATCGAAATAGGTCGTGCGCGTCAGGGGCGACTGGCTCCAGGCCTGGATGGCTCTGCCGTACTTTTCGTAGCCGGCGAGGGTCGCATAGTCCTCTTCCGTGAACGCCAGGTCGGGTCGGCCCAACTTGCAGGCGATCTGGTTGGCGTGATCCCGGGCGTTGGAGAAACCGAGGCAGATATAGCCCTCGCCGCAATCGATCACGTAGCGCTGCTGTGCCGCATTGATACTCACCTTGTTCATCTCGGGTTCCTTTCGAAATGTCGTGGAACCCCACCCCGTCGGGCGTGAGCCCCACGGGGTTGTTGGGTGTCCGGCAGGCCGAAGGTCGGCTGGCCGGTAGTGTCGCCGCGGTTCAGGCCGCCTGTGCGACTTGCTGGAATTCTTGCTCCAGGGTGCCGGCATCGGTGGCCACGACAATCTGCTCGGACTCCAGGCGACCCAGCTTCAGCAGCAGGGCGTCGGCGTGGTCCTGGTCTTCCGGGCTCAGGGAAGGGTGCAGTTGCAGGACCTCCTTCTTCATGAGGCGAAGCTCTTGGACGATGGCGCGTTGGGCGCGCGCTTCTATGGCATTCAGGATTTCAGTAGCGGTTCTCATCAATGGATTCCTTTCATTGCTAAAAAAATGGGGCGGCATGCCGGGGGCAGATCGGCGGGCGGGGTTTGGCCCTACGCGCGCAGACGGCGTAGCGGGCGGGTGTGGGCGCCCCGTGAAGTCGTCTTGCCGGCGTTCACGGGCACTCGATGGGGTGGTGGGGGATCGGCGTGAGCGCCGCACGCGCCGCTGGGTGAGCAGCGGGCGTGGGCGTTCGGCGATCCGGATGCGACGGCAGGTGCAGCCGCATCACAGGCCGGGCCGGTGAAGGCCCGGCGCTTCTCGGGTCAAGCGGCCGTGCGCGGTGTTTTTGCGCTGGGCGAGGCCTGGGCTTCAGTGGATGCTGCTACCGGATCGGCCGCAGACGGGGCTGCCTGTTGCTCGAAGGCCGTGTGTGCCGTCGTGAACTCGGTTTCCCGAGCCAGGCGGCGCACTTGGGCCACGGCCGGCTCCTTGACCACTTCGGGCAGGCATTCGACGGCGATGTCGCTGCCGTGACTCAGACCCTTCTGCAGACTGCGCAGCGGCCGGACGAACAGGCCGTGGCACAGCCAGCGGACGAACAGACCGATCCGCTTGTTGCGTGCCTGGCGGGCCTTGTGCCGACGCAAGGATTCCTTGCAGCACAGGTACAACGCCAGATGGATACGCTTCATTTCGGGATCGGACTCGAGTTGGGCCATGACTTCGGTCGCGATGGCCGGATCACGGCCGACGCGCCGATAGAAGCCGACCCAGGCACTCTCTTCCTCGGACTCGATACCGGAGCGCCGGGGGCGAGGACGGGGTTTCTCAAGGGACATGATGTTCTCCAAAGACGAAGAGAGGGAACACCTGTCCCTGGTCGGGGAGGCGGTGGACTCCCCGGGGTTGCACGGACATGCGGCGCTGCTAAGCTGAACGCTCACAGGTCAAGAGGTGCCCACACCATGCTGCGTGCAGGCGATGCGCTACGGTTCACGCCCGACGAAATCGAGGCCTTCCGAAAACTCGGTCTCGACTTCGACGGGGCGCGCACACAGGACGACATCGACCAGGCATTGGCCCGATGGGCCGATACGCTGAACGATGAACGTCCCGATCTGCTGGAAAAGATCGCTGCGGCAATGGCGAAGGCCAGGGGCATCCCGCTACCCGCGCGCTTGACGCGGATACGTTGATGCGGCGTGCCTGCCGTTGTCCTCAGCAATCCTCATCCAGCGGTCGGCGATCCGGTCCAGGTAAACCAAATCGTCGGCTTCGATCTCGCCCGACTCTCGCAAGCGGGCGATCACCTCCTTGACCAGAGACGGATCGTCCTTGGCCAGTTGGATCACAGTGGCGGCAATGCGCCGGCGGTAGAGGCTGATCGGCATGATCAGCCTCCAGTCGCATGGAACTCGGAAGCGCTGCCGGGCCGTCCGAAGACGGTGGGCAGTGGCTTCAACAACGCCGGCACAGTCGGTAGGCGCATGGACGGCCGGGCGAACCCGGAACCACCCAGCAATACCGCGACCGGGCGCGACTCTCTCGTCGCAGGGATTGCGAACATGGTGTTCTCCTTCAGGAATGAAAGGAACACCCATCCCTGGCGAGGAACTTGGGGTTCCCCGTTCGGGATGCTTAGCCGTGGACGGCAGAGCGGCTCGGCGACGTGCCAGGCGGCACGTGCAGGATGAAGGCCCACGGTTCTTGCGAACGGGCCTTCGCTCGATGCCGATCGACCTGAAGGTCGCGCGGCAGGACGCAGCATTCAGCCGGGTGGCTGAACATGACACACGGCCATGGACATGGCCGGACCCGATCGACGCCGGGTATCCTTGAGGCAGGTAACGACTGCGACGCCAGTTGGGCTGGACTTCAGGGCGACCGGGGTCGCCGATGAAGGCTGTGCAGACACGATGTCCACAGAAAGCCTTTGTAGTATCGCGCCGCGATCAACTCGGGCTCAAACCCGCGACATGGGTTGCCACCCGCAAGCACCGGGACTTCGGATGCATTGCAGGTATTACCAAGCTAGGAGTCTGCGCGGCAGAACGCTATAGAAGGGGGTACTGGGTCCCGATCAGCGAACGGAGCGTCGGGCGCGGGAGTTCCGGCCCCCCTTGCACTGCTTGGCGAGGGGGCGATGGCTGTGTTTTCGTGGTGCAAGGGCCAGTTTCCCGGCCGTTCGTCCTTCATGCCGCGCTCAGGGAGCACATTCTGCGCAAGTTCAGCGCCATACAGACGAGCTTCCACTCCGCTTTGACGCGCTCCAGACCCCTCATGCTGAACTGCCGGAATCCCAGCACGTTCTTGATCCAGCCGTTGGGCGGCTCGGCGATCCATTTTCGTCGTCGGTAGGCCGCCTTGCCCGCCTCGCTGTCGAGCTTGTCGGCCATTTGCGCCGTGTGCGGATTGCGTTGCCGGTCGAAACTGAGCTGGCGCTTTCCCTCACGGCCCAGCGCCACCACCAGTTCGGTGCCGCATCCGTCCAGATCGCTGAAGGTCTGCTCCGAGCGGTAGCCGGTGTCTGCCAGCGCCTGGCGCGGTTGCTGCCCCAAGTTCTCGTGCACGGCCTGCAGCACCCCCGGCAGTTGCCCGGCGTCGCTGGCGTTATTGCTCAGTTCGGCCGCCACGATGATGTGTGCAGCCTCATCAACCGCCGTTTGCGCGTTGTAGCTCGGGTCGAACCCGCCGCCGGCGCGCTTCATGATGCGGCTGTCCGGATCGGTGAAGTTCTCCTGCGCCTTGTCCTCGGGCACCCCGAACTCGCGCTTGTAGCGCCCGCCCTTGGGCTTGCCGTCGCCACCCCGCGGGCGACGGTCGTCGTCGTCGCTGCGCCCGCGCGCCTGATCGGCCTCGCGCTGGCGTTGCTCGAGCCGGGCACGCGCTTGGGCGATCGCCGCCAGCCGTGCCTCGCGCCGGGCGATCTCGGCCGGGATGTCCAGTTCCGCTTCGTGCTGCTCCGCCTCGTCGCTCGCCTTCGCCCGATTGAGCAGCCCCTCGATCTGCCGCTTCAACTCGGCTTCGGCCTTCACCATGTGACCGTAACTCATCGCCTTGTGGCGACTGGCGTTGGCCGTGACCTTGGTGCCGTCGATGGCCACCGTGCCCAGCTTCACCAGCCCCATCTCCCGCGCCAGTCGCACCACCTGCACGAACAGCTCGCTCAACTCCTTCAGGTGCAAAGCGCGAAAGTCACTGAGCGTGCGGTGAGCCGGGAAGTTGCCTGCCGCGAGCACCCGAAAGGCGATGTCCTCGTGCAACTTGCGTGCGATCTTGCGCGAGCTGAACACACCCGTGGCGTAGGCATACAGCAGCACCTTGACCATCATGGCCGGATGAAACGGCTGGTTGCGCGGCCCGCCCCCGCCATACCGGGCGTGAAACGCGCTCAGATCCAGCCCATCGACCGCGTCGCTGATGAAGTACGCCAGGTGCCCTTCGGGCAGCCACTCCTGCAGCGCCTGGGGCAGCAGCATCTGCTGCTGCGGGCAATAGGGCAGATAGCTCGTCATGCCCACACTCTACCTGCCCCGACACCCCCTGAGCGCTTACCTCGCCGACTCTTGGCTTCTGCCGCGCAGACTCCTAGCTTGCCTTCTATTTCTGTTCCTTGACGCGGCCGTATCCCTTGCCGATACCCTCGGCCATTTCGGGGAAGAGGGCGCTGAGCAGCGCATCGAAAGTGGCCGGGCGCAGGTAGGCTTCGTCGTCGGCATCGATTCGATCGATGAGCGCGTGTCGCCATGCCTTGTATTTGCGGGTTTGCTCTTCGGTGAAGTGTGTTTCGAACTCATAGGCCTTCACCGCAACGGCGTATAGCGAGTCCCAGCGCTTATTGTGTTTCCCGCTTTGCATGATGGCGTTGAGCACCTGGTAGCCGCTGCTTACGTCGTATCCGACTCCTTTGTTCTGCTGGATCGACAGTAGGCGAGAAATCAGGCCGGACTCGTCGAGCAGGGCTGGATCGTCGGCTCCTTGCAAGGCATGGGCCGACAAAGCCGATGCGGCTTCCATGATCTGCGTCCATTCGTCGCTATGGGTGCCGAGGAGCGTCGGTTCTGGACCGTCGCCTTGATGTCGCCGCTGGGCTCTCCTGATCCGCACGTTCGCGTCGTGGAATGCGGTCACTGCATCCAAGTAGTTGGCCGTCCAGTCGGATACGGGTCGGGCGAGCCAATGAGGACGCATCAATTCAAACAGGCGTTCCTTGTACCGGAGTGACACGGGATGCTCATTGAGCACCGCGTTGAGTCGCTGCTCCTTGATCGAAAAGATCGGGTGATGTACCCAGCGTTTACCGAGCATCTGGTGGACCACGAGATCGCTCAAGGCGTCCCGGGTCAGGCGCCCGCCGAGTTTGCTCAAGTCGATTTCCAGCGTGGCAATGTTGAGTCGGCGTACACGCTGCAACTTCTCTTCGTCGATGCCGTGGGTGACCGTGACCTCCACGAGCAAGGTGGACGGCCAGGGCAAGTTGAACGTGTCCTCGATCTCTTCCTCGAAATCGTCGTTCACCCAGGTGCCAGTGATGCCTGTCGTGAAGATCTTGCTGCCGTCCAGGTTGGCGATGACGTCGGGGACGATTCGGCCCAGACGCTGCTCGAGTTGCACATCGGTGAGTCCAAGCTTTTTCGGGGGGGCAAACCAGGTCATGCGAAGCGTGTCGGTCTCCCATTCGCCGCTGAACTCGTCGGGAGGCTCCCGCCTGACGGATACTTCGAGACCGGGCGTCGCGATCCGGTGCGCACGCTCAAGAATTGCCTTGACCTCCCGATGCAACAAGGTTTCACGTCTCAACCCCTGGACAGTCGCCTCATCGAGATCGGATGTCAGGCTGGAACGGAAATCAGCTTCGTCGGTGGCGTCCCATTCATCCAGAGCGTCGTGGGCTGCCCGAACTGCCTCTGCATCGCCCTGGGCAGCCAGCGTCCGATCGTTCCAATGGGAACACCAACGGATATCGGGCAGGATTCGCAAGCGGGCGCGGATTTCCTCGGGACTGAGCATGGCAAGATCCGGGGCCGAAAGTGAAATTGTGACCATCGCCTGTCCGCCGGTTCCGTCGGCGGTACCCCGTCTGCCGGTGAGGTCGACGAGCAGGGTACGGCCGTCGTCCAATGTAAGTTCTGCCGTTGCGTGGTCTTGCAGCCGCGCGTCCTTGATCATTCTCCGTTCAGCCGGTGCTTCGACCCAGACTTCATAACCCTGGCCGCTGAATCCCGTTGCAGTTCGCGACATGGTGCGTCGTGGAAGATCGATGAATCCCTGTTCCTGGAGAAGATGGGTCGCAGCCAAGCGCGCGGCGACAATGGCGCAGGCATCCTTCTGTGCCCCTGGCAGGTGACGAAAATGCGCCGTGGGTCGGACGCGAAGTGGTTGCCCCGGCATGACCGGCGTCAAGTTCAACTGGCAGGCAGGGCAGATGCACGTGCATTTGTGTTCGACGACCTCGTCGTCGTGGATATAGCGCGGCTCGCCAGTCCGGGCATCGTGTGCCCACTTCAGCGGTACCTCGGAAGCGTCGGGCCGCGCCTGTTCAGGCGAGGCGTCGACCCTGTCAATTTGCCAAGTAGTCACCAGATTCTCCTGCTACATTTGTGGCGGTGGCCAATATCCCATATTCCCACAGAGGTATGCGCTCCGGATACTTCCCCGTCTGCACCAAACAAAACCCCCACAGCCTTTCGGCCATGGGGGTGAAATCAACTCAAGCGGCCTGTCGTACCTCGTCGGCGTCGACCTTCGCGCTACCGGCTTCGTCCTTGTCCAGGTCGAGTTGCTTGAGCAACTCGCGTTGCCGGACCAGCAGGTCGGTGAGCCGGCCTTCATGCTCGAAGGACCGGGCCAGTTCCAGCCGGAGGTCTTCCAGCCGCTTGCGGCGGGTTTCCAACTGGATCTCGGCGTCAGCGTGCTGCTTGCCCACCGATTCCAACGCACCCAGCAAGGCGGCCACCAGGGCCGGTCCTGTTTGATAGGGCTCGGCGTTGTACAGGCAGTGCCCCGCCAAATACAGGTTCGGCGTCTCGTCGCCGCGGGCCGCGAGGATGCCCAGGTCGAAGCCGCCAAACCAGCCGACGATCCGTTCGATCATCCGGCTGGCCGTGCGCACCTCTTCCTTGGCCGTCCTCACCAACCCGCGCAGCGCTTCGCCCACCGCATCGGGACCAACGATCTTGCGCCCCGCCAGTTCCATGGCGATGCCCTGCAGGGTCTGCGGCTCGATCCGGGCCGCATCCTGCGCGTACAGCGCGACCCTCTTCTCCAGCGCCTCGATCATCATCGGCAGCCGGCCCACTTCGCTTTCGTTGGCATAGCGCTGGTTGCGCCACACCGAGAATAGCGTCGAGAGCTTGGCAACCTCCGCATCCACGCCGGCTTTCTCGATCACCAGCGGATTGCCCGACGCCAAGGCTTTCACCTCGGCATAGGACAGTGCTGCCAGTTCGACATCCTCCAGCGAGCGGATGCCCTGGTCGCCCTTCATCACCTGGGCGATGAAGCGCGCCTTGGTCTCCAGCGTTTGCCACATGTAACTATCAAAACTGCCTTCCGTGACATACCGGAAGACTTCCACTTCCTCACACTCATTGCCCTGGCGCAGGATACGCCCCTCGCGCTGCTCGACGTCACACGGACGCCAGGGCGCATCGAGATGATGCAGGGCCGTGAGCCGCGTCTGCACATTGGTCCCCACCCCCATCTTGGCGGTGGAGCCCAGCAGCACCCGGACCCGACCCTCGCGCACCGCCTTGAACAGCGTCGCCTTCTGGACATCGGTCTCGGAATCATGGACGAAGGCGATCTCCTTCTCGGGGATGCCCGCACCGATCAACCGGTCCCGCAGGTCGTCATAGACGCTGAAGCTCTTGCCGCCCTTGGGGGACGACAAGTCACAGAACACCAACTGGGCGCCGCGAAAGTCCGCCGTGCGTTGCCAGATGGCATGGACCTCCCGCACGCACGCGGTCACCTTGCCGTTTTCGTCGAAACGCGCCAGCGGCGCCACCAGCCGGAAATCCAGCGCGGCCTTGCGGCCGTCGGTGGTGATCGCCAGCATGTTGTCTTCGTTCGGCTTGACGTCGCCGTTGCGGATGGCTTCCGCCCGCTGGACCAGCGTCTGCACGAAGGCTTTCAGCGACGGGCTCGCCGGGCAGGCGACGATGCGCGGCTTGCCGCCGCGCAGCTTCGGCACCGGCAGGTCCAGCATCTCCGCCGTGCGGATGTCGGCCACTTCGCCGAACACCGCCATCAGCTCGGGCACGTTGATGAACCGCGCGAAGCGCGTGTGCATCCGATAGCCGCTGCCGTCCGGCGCGATCTCCAGCGCCGTGACGCTTTCGCCGAAGGTGGCGGCCCAGGCATCGAACTGCTGCAGCCCGAGCTCCGCCAGCCGGTTGGGCTGCAGATAGCGCATCATGGTGTGGATCTCGGCCATGGTGTTGGCCACCGGCGTCGCTGTTGCGAACACCACCCCCCGCTGCGCATGCCCATGGAGTTGCATCGTGTAGCGCGTCTTCAGGAACAAATCGAAGGCGCGTTCCGAACTCGTCAGCGGCAGACCCGCCACCCGGGTCATCTTGGTGAACCGGTAGAGGTTCTTGTGCAGGTGGGCCTCGTCCACGAACAGGGCGTCGATGCCCAGCAGTTCCCAGCTGAGCAGGTCGTCCTTCTTCTGGTCGGCCGACAGCTTTTCCAGCCGCACCGCCCAGTTCTTCTTCATCGCCTCGAGTTGCTTGATGATCCGGTTGGACCGGTCGTTGCTCTTCTCGGCGCGTACTGCCATCTCTATTTCATGGATGATCTCCTTGATGAATCGCTTGCTGAATCGCGGCGACATCCTGATGCGCTCGAAGCTCGAGTGCGTGATGACCACCGCGTCCCAATCGCCTGTGGCGATGCGCGACACCAACTCGCGCCGGCGGTCGCCTTCCAGGTCCTCCTTGCTCGCCATCAGCACCGACGCGTTCGGATAGAGTCGGACGAATTCCGCCGTGTACTGGGCCAGCATGTGGTTGGGGACCACATGACAGGGCTTGTTGACGAAACCCAGCCGGCGCAACTCCATGCTGGCGATGACGCACACTGCCGTCTTGCCGGCACCGACTACGTGGAACAGCCCGGTGTTGCCGGACTGCACGATGCGCCACACCGAATCCAACTGGTGCGGATGCAGCACGAAGCAGCGGGAGAACCCCGGCAGCTTCAGGTGCGAGCCATCGAAGCGCCGCGGCCGCGTGGCGTTGAACAGGTCGTTGTAGACCCTGCACAGCTTCTCGCGGCGTTCAGTATCTTCGAAGGCCCAGACGGCGAACCGCTCCTTGATGAGGCCCAGCTTTTCCCGCGCGGCCAGCGTCTCGTCGGGATTGACGAAATACTTGTCGGTTAGCGGATCGCGGTCGCGCACGGTCGGCACCTGGACGTTGAGCGCGCACTGCACCAGCTCAATGGCGTTCATGCGCGAGGTGCCGAATTCCTGGGTCACCTTCACGTTCTGCCGCGCTTCCCACTCGCCGTACTTCACCGACCAGGCGCCGGCTTCGGCCGAGTAGCCCACCTGGCAGTCCTTGAGTTCCAGGACCTGCTGGATGAACCCCTCGACGTCGAGGGCCGGAATCCACACTGCCCCCAGGCGCGGCTCAATGGCCGCCGGTAGCAGGTCTTCCGGTTGCACCTGTTCCAGCGCCTCGATGTTGCGCTGGTAGGTACTCCCGGACAGCACCGCCTGCTTGAGCTTCGCTTTCACGTTGCCCGACAGGTAGTCGTCTGCGGTTTTCCATTCCCCGTCCGCCGGGTCGAGGAACACCTGGCCCGCTCCGGCCAGGGCCTCCAGCACCGCAGCTTCGGGTGCCCCAAGCAGTTCGGCCATGTAGGCCGGATCGACCCGGCCGCGCCACTGGATGGACGCAGCCAGCGCTTCGGCCGGCTCGCCCGCCGTGCTCGGTTCGACGACCCGGGTCAGCGTGCGCCGGGTGAACAGCGCAGCCTTGCGGGCCGTGTCGGCCTCTTCGTCGTAATGCTCCAGCGACAGCAACAGCGGATAGTCCGGGTCGCGTCGGAACGCCAGCGCATTGGCGCGCGTGGACAGGCAACCGTAGCGCGACACAAAGCGCTCGTAGGTCCCATTGAGCATGACCCGCAGGTGACCCAGCCGGCCATCGCCTTCATCCGCCAACTGCGCATCGAGCAGGGCCCGGGCGTGGTCGCGGATGGCACACAGGCCGGTGATGCGGGCCCGTTGCGTGGCATTGAGCCGGTCATGGACGTCGACCATCTCGCTGCCCTCGACCCGATGCACCCGCCCCTGGTGGAGACGGTAGCTGCCGGGACGGGCACCGGCCTCGGCCGGGACCACCACCCGCAGCGGGGCTGCCTTGTGCGCCACCGGCCGGTAAGCATCGGCAGGCAGCAAGGCGATGCGCTCGGCCAGGGCCGCCTCCAGGTTGCCCTCGAACACGGCAACCGGTACTTCCTCGTAGCCATTGCTCTCGCGACGGATGCGACCGATGCAGAACTGCGGGTGCTCGGCGTACCAGGCGTTGATCGGCAGGTAGCGCTCGTAGCACTGGGGGTGCCGGAGACTGTCGGGCACCACACCCAGCTTCAGCCAGTCTGCGTCGACCGCCTCGGCCCGTTGCCGCTTCCGCAGGAACAGGATGTCGGTCTGCACTTCGGTCGAGGCGATACCGGCGAAGGTTCCCTTGGGGAGCCGGATGGCACCCAGCAGGTGAGCTTGGGCAGCGATGTGCTCGCGCACCGCATCGTACTGGGCATCCATCGTGTGGCTGCTGGTGATGAAGCACACCAGCCCACCAGGGCGCACCAGGTCGAGGGCGCGGCCGAAGAAGTAGTTGTGGATGCTGAAACGGGCATAGGCCCGGTTGCTCACGTCGGCGACCTTGTACTTGCCGAAGGGGACGTTGCCGATCACCAGGTCGAACCAGTGATCGGGTAGCGGGGTTTTCTCGAAAGGGGATATCCGCACATCCACGCCGCCGGGCGCGTAGAGCGCCTTGAGGATACGACCGGAAACCCGGTCGATCTCGACGGCGGTGATGCTGCTGCGCTCGGCCAGATTCCGCGGCATGGCACCGATGAAATAGCCGATGCCGGCGGAAGGCTCCAGGATGCGCCCGCCGGTGAAACCGAAGCGCTCCACCGCCTGCCATATCGCCTCGATCACGGAGACCTCGGTGTAGTGGCTGTTGTTGACGGAGGCGCGCGCCGATTCGTAGTCCTCGGTACTGAGCATTGCCTGCAAGCGACGGGCACGTTCGGCCCAGGCGCTGTCGGTGGCGTCGAGATTGAAGCTGGCGGGAAGGCCGCCCCAGCCGGTGTAGCGCTGAAGAACTTGGCGATCATCAGTACTGGCTGGCCGGCCTTCGGCTTCGATCTGGCGCAGAAGCGTGATTGCTGCCAGGTTGGCCTCGAACTTCGCGGTCGGGCCGGTCAGGTGCTCCAGGTCGGCGCGGATCAGTTGCGGCCAGAGGATGCGCGGGGTGGCCTCGGTCGCGGTGGCCACCACCCGCCAGTTGGCGCGGACGGTGTCCACAAACTGCTCTTGCTCTACGTCGATGAGGTTCTCGACGTGGGTGACCTCGGCAGGCTCGGCGGGCTCGCAAGAAACGGAAAGGCAAACCTGCTCTGCAGGGCGGGGCAGGGCCGGGGCCGCCGGGTCGAACCCGGGCAGCCACAGGGAAGGCGCGGTAGGACGGGCCATCGGTGTGTTCTCCAAGGAAAACGGGGAACACAACGCCCCATCGGGGAGGCGTGCTCCCCGGGTGGGATGGGCAAGAAAACGGTCGTAGACGACCGGTTGGCAAAGGCTAGACGTACGCGACTGCGCCGGACTTCATAGCGAAGCCGGCAGACCAGGCGCAAGGCGACAAGGAGGTGCTTGGGCGCCAGCCGACGAACGTCGGCGGGCAGGACTCAGTTCAGCACGGGGCGCGGAACCGGCGGCAGCGATGTGATGCTGTCAGTACAAACAAGGCGGGTAACGACCGCAACGCCCGAGGCGAATCGGGAGCGCTCGAACGAGCGCGCGTTGGCCGAAGCCAGATGCCCTCGTAGTTTGCCGCTCCGGCGCGCAGCCTGGCGCACCGGTCGGCGATTCGCCTGCGACATCCCTGGTGGAGCAGGGGGATTGCGGGTGGCAATGGGTTGAGCGGCCATGAGCAACCAGCAGTGAGGGGTTTGATGCGCGTCCAATCGGGTGGAGTCCAACGACGCCGGCATTTGGTGCGGCACGCAGTCGAGGATCCGACTACCCGTCGCTTTCCCGCTCATCGATGGCGATGGGAACGCACGCTGAAGCGGTCTGTCGGTCGCCCGCGTTCGCCGTGGCCGCCTGCGCAGACCGCGCCGGTGGAACGCTCAGGCGGACCATCGCCTTGCCCAGTTGCTTCGCATCGAGCAAGGCGGCATCGGCACGCTCCAACACCTGCCCCAGCGATTCAGTAGCATGAAGCTCGGCGACCCCGGCAGAGAACCGCAGCGGCACGGCGCCACCGGGCACTGACAGGGGTGATCCGGCGAGTGCCTGCCGCAGGCGTTCCAGCAGCAGGCACGCATCGTCGCCGCTGCAATTCATCAGGATCAGGGCGAACTCGTCACCGCCCAGCCTCGCGATCGTGTCGGTGGGGCGAAGATGCCGGCGCAGCGTGGCGGCGAAGTGAACCAGCGCGGCGTCGCCGACCGGATGGCCGTGCCGGTCGTTGATGGCCTTGAAGCCATCCAGGTCGATCATCGCGCAGCAGGCCGACATGGCCATCGGGCCGTTGCCCGCCCACCGGTCGCAGGCGCGCCGGAATCCGCGACGGTTCAGGAGCGGAGTGAGATCGTCCTGGTGGAGCAGGTGCTGCGCCTGTTCCAGCGCCCGCTCCAGACCCGCGATGCGCTGCATGACGGCCGAGCGCCGATGTCGCCGCTGGGAATTGGAATGCATGAAGGCCTGTGCGGGGTGAGGAAGAGGGCCTCAGCGTAGTGGTTGGCGACAGGGGCGCCCAGCAGGAACGGCCGGTTTGGCGGCAGCGTTTCGAGGTTAGGCGCGACACCGGCGAGCCGGTGGATCGAGGAGAATGCCATTCGACTTGCATTGGCTCTGCCGTCCGTGTTCGCGCATCACTTCTGACAGCGACGCCCGGAGGCTTGAAGGGCGGGGTTCGGATGAGATTCTGGATTCATGGACATGCCCATCGGCATGCCTCCTTCAACCGTTCAGGAGCCCTCCGCATGAGATTCACGAAAGCCGAAATCGACGCCATCATCGAAGCGTCACCCCGTACCTTCGTTCCCTTCAACAAGCTGGTCCTCTCGCAGGATTATCAGGCGCGCGCCGGTGGCAACACCCCGAAGATGAGCATCGTCGAACTCGCGGCCTCGATCAAGGAATGCGGCGTGTTGCAGAACCTCGTCGTCGTGCAGGGCGCACGCGGCCGCTATGAGGTCTGCGCGGGTGGTCGCCGGCTCGAAGCGCTGACGCTGCTGGTGGGCAACGGCGACCTTGCCGACAACTACCCCGTGCCCGTGCTGATCGTGCCGGCCGACCGGGCGCTGATCGCCAGCCTGTCGGAGAACTGCTTCCACATCCCCATGCATCCGGCCGATGAGTTCGCGGCCTTCGCCAAGCTGATCGGGCAAGGCAGGTCGGTCGAGGACGTGGCCGCTGCCTTCGGCATCACCCCGTTGGTGGTCAAGCGCCGCATGAAGCTCGCCACCGTCTCGCCCAAGCTGATGGCCCTTTTTCGCGAAGACCAGATCGGCTTGGACTGCCTGATGGTGCTGGCCTCGGTGGACGATCACCAGAAGCAGGAGCAGACCTGGGCCGCGCTGCCGTCGTGGAACCGCCGTCCCGACTACCTGCGCCAACTGCTGACCCAGGGCGAGATCGAGTCCGACCGCGATGCCGTCGCCAAGTACGTGACCCTCAAGGCCTATGAGAAGGCCGGCGGTGCGCTACGGCGCGACCTGTTCAGCGACGACGACAAGAAGGTCTACCTGCTCGATGCGGCCCTCCTGGAAAAGCTGGCGACCGACAAGCTGCAAAAGCGGGCCAAGCAGATCGCGGCCGAAGGCTGGAAATGGGTCGATGTCCGAGTCCGTTATGCCTTCGACGAGTACGTCAAGTACGGCGAACTGCGCAAGACGAAGCGCCAACCGGATGCCGAGGAAGCGGCCGCCCTGGAGGACCTGGATGGTCGCATCACGGCGCTGCACGCGCAGATGGAAAGGCTGGCCGACGAAGACGGCGGCGAGGAGGCCTTCTATCAGCTCGAAGGCGAAGCCGAAGGCCTGGAGGAACGACGCAAGGCGCTCGACGAAGCCCTCAGCGTGTGGCCGGCGGACCTGATGGCCCAGGCCGGCTGCGTCGTCCATGTCGGCAACAACGGCGCCGTTGCGGTGAAGTACGGCTTGATCCGCCCCGACGACCGCAGCGACATGGTCCAGGCCGCCCGCCAAGCCGCCGAAAACGGCACCAACGAGCCATTGATGTCGCTGCCGTCGCCCAAGACCCGCCCCGTGCATTCCGAGAAGCTGGTGCGCTGTCTCACCGCCCACCGGGTCGCCGCCGTCCAGGCCGAATTGCTCGACCGTCCCGACGTGGCGCTGGCCGCGATCACCGCACATCTGGCGCAGAAGATCTTCCGGGGCAACGACCTCTACTATTGCCGTTCGGAGAACGTCTTCGCCATCAGCGCGACCGACAGCCAATCCGACCTGCGATCCGCCGCCGAGGACATGGAGGCCAGTGCCGCCTGGGCGAAGCTTCAGGCCGAGCGCACCGCCTGGGCCGAGCGGCTGCCGGAGAACCTGGAGGACACCTTCCCGTGGCTGCTCGCCCAAGAGCACGCGACGGTGCTGCGCCTGCTGACCTTCGTCGTTGCGGTCACCGTCACGGGTATCTATGGCGCCGAACCCGAGCGGCAAAGCAACGAGGCGTTGGCGCGGGCCTTGGGGTTGGACATGAGCCAATGGTGGACGGCCACGGGGGCGTCCTACTTCAACCATGTCTCCAAGGCACGTGTCCTCGAGGTCGTTACCGAGGCCGTCGATGCCAATGCCGCCAGCCCGCTGGCCGCGCTCAAAAAAGATGCCGTGGTGACGGGGGCGGAACAGACGGTGGCCGGCACGGGCTGGTTGCCCGCCTGCCTGCGCATCAACACCGCTCAGACCAGGCAGACCGAAGCGGCAGCGGACGACACGAGCAGGGTGCCCGGCGAGCCAGCCCTGACGGCGTGAGGCACGCCGCAAGGCGATGCCGGGCGGCGCAAATCGTTCCCGCCCGGCATCGCCTTGTCCGGACGCCGCTCACACCGGCACGGCCGCCGCGTCGTCATCGTCGCCCTTCGGCTCGGGCGAGCCAACCGGCCGGCCACCTGGCTTGATGATCGTGCCGATGTAGGCACCTGCGGCCCTTGCGCGCGCATGCCCCGCCAGTTGCGACACCGCCAGCCGCGCCGCCCGATCCAGTTCCGGTGATACCGGCCCGCCACCCCGGACCGGGGACGGCACCCCAGTGATGTCTTCATAGGCATCGTTAAGAACCCCATGGCGCAGGCCATGACCTGTCGCGCCCCGCTTGCACAGGGTGATGCCGAATTTCTCCAGGACGTAGTCCAGCCGCCGCAGGTTACGCTTCAAGTCCCGACGCGGATCGCCCATGTGGGCGTCGCGACTGTCGACCACGCCTTGGGCAAACTCCAGCGCTGCCAGATGAACCGGACTGTCCAGGGGAATCCAGCGCACCCGGCCGCCCTTGCCCTTGACCCAGGCATACCGATCCGCCTGCTGCCGGTTCTCTGGCAGCCCAGTCTCGCTGAACGGCATGACATGCTGGAATGGCCGGAACTGCACCGACTCCTTGCGTCGCAGCCCCAGGGCCGACATCAGCCGCAGCGACGCGCCGACACGGAGGTCGAACTGGCACACCGCGGCGATCACCGCCTCCGCATCGATCCCTTGGGCGGTCCAGCTCTTGTCGCGCTGGGCGGACTCGTGGCGCTGGTAGTCCTCCAGGCTCAAGCCGTAGTGGCCCGGCTTGCGCACGAAGCCGTGCTTGCCCATCCACATTGCCAGTCCCCGCAGGAAGCTCAGGTAGGTTTGGATCGTCGCCGGTGCCAGATGCGCCTGCTGCCAGACCTGCACCATGGCGTGGATGTGCTTCTGCCCGAGGTTGCGCGGGTCCGGCACCGTCTTGAAGCCCGCCTTGAGCTTCAGATCACGGAAAAAGCGCCGCAGAAACTGCGCGCGTTCCTGCCGCGTCTTGTGTGAGACGGTTTTCTCCAGCGCCGTATGCTGGGTGTTGAAGAGTTGGATCAGGACCTCCAGCACCTTGAGCGGCGACGCCTTGCCCGGCTGGTAGCGGGCGAGGATTTCCTGGGGAGTCTTGCCCGCCCAACCCTGGGGGCGAGCCGGTTGCTGCTGGCTCGAACGCCCGGGGCTGGCGGGGTCCTGCAGTCGGCGGCGAGAGGTACGGCGAATGGTGTTGCTGGGGATTGCGTCCGACATGGCGATGGCTCCTGGGTCGAAGGCCCGCCGCCCGAACGACAAGCCGATATTGGCGATGAAAGTGGAATCCAGGGCAGTTCCCGGCAGGACGGATTCCGTTGCCCGCGCCGGTCAGTGGTCAAAGACTTCGGCACCGCGCGCGACCACGGCGTCGCGGCACCTACCCAGGGGTTCGTCGGCCAGCGCACGCGCTCGCCAACTCGGTCGGTCTTAAAAACGAAACGGGTTGATCCGGCCCATCCGTGCATTTCTGCAGCCATGGGGGTGGTGATGCCGGCCGGCCTCTGGGGCGTGGCTTGGGCATCGGCGGCGAGGTCTAGCCTCGCGCCATCTGGTGGATCGGTTCTGGAGTCGTAGCGCCATCCACTCGCATGGGTCCGCCCCTGACCGAAAGTCCAGGGCGGTGTCGAGGGTGTGAGCGAAGGCGCGCGGGGAGCCCAAGCGGGCAAACACAACCGCGAGCTGCGTGGAACGCGTGCTCAAAGGATGGCGGGAACAGGGGCACGGCATCGGGTGCCGGCCGGGTGCTCTGTTGGCCTTGGCGCGCTTCAGGGAGCGCCCAGCGATAAACGCCGGCCAAGCCAGGGACATGCACTACGAGAAAGGCCTCGGGACCGCCGCCTCAAGGGCGACGGCATTGCCGGTTCGAGACCGGCGCTTCAAGGGCAGGTAACGACTGCGACGCCTTGTGCTCCGCGATGGAGCGGGGCCAGGATGGCCCTCGGGAAACCGTAGTTGACGCCAAGCGGGTAGGGCGGTCAAGCGGGCGACTCGAAAGCGCGGCGATTTGCGGAGGATTGCGGGTGGCACTTGCGCGCCCGGGAGATTGCGGTAAGGCGCATTTATTGTCGCGAAGCGGCGGGCAACGAGGCGGCGGGCGGGCTTGACGGGGGAAATCTCTGCCTCTGGTCCTGAGCGGGGGAACTCAGGGCGGTGCTCGCGCGCGGATCGCTCCGGCGGCAACTGCTGCGCATGGGGTTGATGCCAGCTATTTGAATGAGAGCGTAGTGACACACACGCAGCCCCGCTGGGGGATGACGCTTTCAGGTGTCAGCGAAATGTCCGTGCATCGCCGGTTCGCTGACAGCGGGCCGAGCCCGATGCCGAAATCGGCCTCTTTGAGTGGGGATTCCGTGTGGCGGGATCAGATCGCCCTGTCGATGCTGATCGACCTCAACCCTACCTCGGAGTCTTTCTATGGAATTGATCGTCAGAGCGGTGGATGTCGGATCCGGCAACACCAAATTCGTCACGGCCGCGGCCGGTACCGACATCCGCTGCGCCAGTTTCCCGTCCGTTGCCTATCCGTCGAGCGACGACTCGCCGTCGTGGCAGGCCAGTGAACGCAAGAAAACGGTGTGCATCCCCATCGGCCCGCTGTTCTACGAGGTCGGGCCGGACGTGAGTCTCGCCGCCGATACCTTTCGCGCCAAGCAACTGCACGATGAATACACCGAGACGCCGGAGTACATGGCGTTGCTCAGGGGGGCTCTCTCCATGATGAAGGTGAGCCACATCGACCTCCTGGTGGTGGGGCTGCCAGTGGCGCTCTTGGCGGTCAAGAAAGCGGCGCTGGAGAAAGCCATGACCGGCCGGCACGACATCGGGGGCAGTAAGGTCGTGACGGTCGGCAAGGCCATGGCCGTCGCTCAGCCGCAAGGGGCGCTGGTGCACTACGCTTCCGAGCACCAGAAGATGGCGATCATCGGCAACGAGCAGAGCCTGATCATCGACCCGGGCTCGCGCACCTTCGACTGGCTGGTGGCCCGGGGCATGCGCCTCGTGCAGAAGCAGAGCTACTCCTTCAACCGCGGCATGTCGGACGTGCTGCGCCTGCTGGCGGCGGAGATCACCAAGGATATCGGCTCGCCGTACCGGGACTACGACGCCATCGACCTGGCGCTGCGCACGGGCAAGCAGCCGATGATCTTCCAGAAGCCGTACGACATGAAGCGCCTGCTGCCCCTAGCCGAGACCGTTGCCGAGCAGGCCGTGTCGACGATGAAGGAGTGGATCGAGGCACCGTACAGCCTGCAGAACATCATCCTGGTCGGAGGCGGGGCGTTCCTGTTCCGCAAGGCGGTGAAGGCGGCGTTCCCGAAGCACCGCATCCACGAGGTGAAGGAACCGATGTTCGCCAATGTGCGGGGTTTTCAGCTGGCCGGGCAGAACTACGCGAGCAGCAAGATGGCCGCTACCGGTAAGGAGCAAGTTCAGGGGGCGTCGGGAGAACTCGAATGAGCACCGATACCGTGAAGGATGCCACGCCCATTCGCCTGGTCTTCGTATTGGCGCGTGCCGACCATCCCCGTCTGTACGACGATCTGATCCAGTTCCAGAAGGGCGTTAAACGCATCAATCGCCTGCGGCTGCTGGCCTACGATGGGTTGCTGGCGCAGAGCGGTGTCTTCGCCGGGATGGGACGTGGCTCGCCTCATCTGCCTTCCGCAAGTAGCGCGCAGGAGGGCAATGGCGACATCACCAACGACCTCTTCGCGCCAGCGATCGACGCGTGAGCCGGCCATGGGCAAGCGATCGCGCCGGCCGGTGAGCGGCCGGATGGTCAGTGCTTCGGACCTAGCGCAGATGGGCCGCTGCGAACAGCTGGTGGTGTTCGAGCATCTCCATGGAAGCCGTCGCACGGCCGGGCAGCAGCGAGCCCGGGCACGCGGGCTGGTCGAGCATGAGCACTTCTATAGGGAAGGTTTGGCGGCTTCCGCGCAGGTCGCCCGGAAGGGGCTTTGCTTCATCGCCACCTGCGTGTTCGGCGAGGCCTGGCAGACGGACGTGCTGCGCCGGTTCAGGGACGAGGCACTGCGACCCAGCGTTTGGGGACGCCGGGTGATCCGCCTCTACTATCGGGGGGCACCCAGCATCTGCGTCGTCCTGCGCCGATGGCCACAAATGCAAATTCCTATGCGCATGGTTTTGGGGGCGATAGCGATCGGACTTCGCTGGTGGTCAGGCTTGCGTGGAGGCGGCAAGTGTCGGCGCTAGCGTGGGGCGTCGGTTGCGCCGTTGCCGTCGTAGGCTTCGCGCTGGCCATGGCGCGGTGGCGATCACTTGAGACCCATGCCGCACGGGCTGAGCGGGCCTCGCGACCGGCAGCGCTGCGGTATGCCGAGTTGGTCTACTTGGAAAAGCTGTTCCGGATTTCCACGCCCGTCGGACTGGTGGCGAAACTTGACCGGGCATACCGCCTGCCCTCCGGTCTGCTCGTGTTGGTGGAGTTCAAGACGCGCTGGAGCAACCATCCGTGCCTGTCGGATGTGATCCAGTTGTCCGCGCAGAGGATGGCGGTGATGGGGCAGACGGGGCAGTCGGTGGCGTCGTATGGGTATGTGATGGTGAAGGCGCCGACCCGGCGAGCCTTACCGATCGCACATTTCGTCAAATTGATGACTGACGAACAGGTGGTGGCCTTGGTCAGGAGGCGGGAAGACGTTCTCGCAGGCCGCGTTCTGCCGCGCTGGTCATACTCTCAGAAGGGGTGCCCGATATGCGCGTTCCGAGCGAAATGCGACCTTCCCCGTGTTTGAGGAAGCTCGACATTGTCTCTCCGCCAAATTGATTGCGAATTCTTAATGGCCGGACGTCAGGGTAGTCCACTGAGATCGGGTGTCCTCGCTGCGCTGCGGGCCGCACCAACCCGGCGCTCACCTCCTCGACGACCCCCGTCCGCGCGCTCCTGACCGTCGCGGTCGTTGCACTCAGGAAAGACGGTGGCAACGAAGCCGGCCCAGGTCTTCGCGCCGACCTCACCGGAAGAGCGAATCCCCAAGAGGCAAGCGCAACGCGCAGGCACTGGCACCTGTTGGGGCTGTCGGGGATCAAAGCCGGACGGCCGCGATTCGGCAGAAGCGCGGGGCATAGCCCGCGAGCCCGGCGGCGGCACGCCGAGACACCCGGAGAGGCTGACCACCTAGCCCGAAACGCAGGCTAGGGCCCTCGCGCTTATTTGCTGCGCAGTAAATATTTCTATCTGCGCGAATATTCGATACAATGCCAATATTTACTGGACAGTAAAAGAGGGCTTCGCGCCACGATGATGCTTGAGTCCCCCCTGACCGAACGACAGTTGATCGAGCGCTTCGTTGATGCCCTGCGGGAGCTTCCGGAAGTAGATGCCGACCTCGAGCATTGGGAGCCCGCAAGTAAGCACGGTGACCGCGGGCATGACGCCCAGGTCGATCTTCACGTCGCAGGCAAGTCTTTCGTCCTGCTCATCGAAGCCAAGAAAACTGTTTTTCCCCGGGATGTCCGTCAGGTGATCTGGCAGTTTCGGGAAGCAAGCCACGGACGGCCGACAGAACAGGGAGAGCCCTTGTCGCTCTTGGTCGCCGAATCCATTTCCCCCGGGGCAAAGGAACTGCTCAGAAGCGAGCGCGTCGGCTACTACGATAGTGGCGGCAGCCTGTTCCTACCGGCGCCAGGCGCATATCTCTACATCGACAAGCCACCACCCAAGACCCTTGCGAAGTCGGTTCGCGCGCTGTTTTCCGGACGGCGCGCGCAGGTGCTTCACGCCCTGCTGGTACAGCACCGGGACTGGTTCGGCGTCACGGAACTGGCGCAACAGGCGATGGTGTCGCCGGCCACCGCTTCGCAGGTGCTGACCGAGCTTGAGCGTTTCGACTGGCTGGAGTCGCGCGGGCAGGGGCCGAGCAAGGAGCGCCACCTTCGCGAGCCCGCAGCCTTGCTGGATGCGTGGGCCAAGCAGCTCGCTTCCATCCGGCCGCCGACCCTGCGTCGCTACTATGTGCCGTCCGCGAAGGCGGACACATTGCCGATGCGGATCGGCGAGGCCTTCGACGCGCATGACGTCCAGTATGCAGTCAGCCACGAGGCCGCCGCGCAGCGCTATGCGCCGTTCCTTTCCAGTGTCTCCCAAGTACGCACACGGGTGTTGATCGGCGCCGACGCCGAGGCCGCGATCGGCGACCTGGGCGCACGGTTCGTCACTGAAGGCGCCAATCTGGCGATCATCGAAGCCAAGTCACCGGGCGAACTGTTGTTTCGCGAGAAGGTCGGCGGCCTGTGGCTGGCCAGCCCGATTCAGATCTATCTCGACCTGTTGCGCGGCGAAGGCCGCTCCAAAGAAATGGCCGAGCACTTTCGCAAAGAAAGGATCGGCTTCTGATGGCCAAGCCCGCAACGCTCGACGGCTACAGCGACCAGTACACGGTGGACTGCGAACGCGTCCTGGTGACCCTGCTGCGTGGGCTGGGACCGTGGAAAGAATCGGTGTACCTGGTCGGAGGACTCACGCCGCGATATCTCGTCGCCGCGCGGCCGCCCGTGGTTCCGGCGCATGCCGGCACCCTGGACGTGGACATCGTGATCGACCTGCAAATCCTGGCCGACACCGAGGCGTATCACACGCTGGAGGACAACCTCAAGAAGATGGGCTTCGAGCGCGCGGAAAACGAGAAGCAGCAGAAGCTGTCCTGGCGATGGCAAACCCGCACCGAACACGGTGCGCTGATGGTGCTGGAACTGCTGGCCGACGCACCGGACATCGCGGGCGGCAAGGTTCAGCCGCTGCCGACGGAAGGCACGATCTCGGCGCTGAACATCCCGCATTCGTCGATTGTTTTCGACTTGCACCAGGTCACCGAAATCCAGGCCGAGCTGTTGGGCGGCAACGGGATCGCGACCGAAAAGATCAAGCACGCCAATCTCGTCAGCTTCACCTGCCTGAAGTCCTTTGCGTTCGACCAGCGCTTCGAACGCAAGGATGCGCACGACCTGATCTATTGCATCGAGCACGCACCCGAAGGAATGGACGCCGTGGCCGAGGCCTTCCACAAGGAGCGCGGCGGCAAACACGGCGCAGTCATCGAGGCGTCGCTGGCAATCCTGCGCGGCCGTTTCACGGGGGATGAGAAAACGGAGGGCTATCGCAAAGATGGCCCCGTGTCGGTCGCCAAGTTCGAGTTGGGCGAGTCGGACGAGCCGGAGCAGCGTGAGGCGAGAGCATTACGCCAGCGCCAAGCCAGTGATGTGATCGAGCAACTCCTTGGCCAGATCGCATGATGGGGAGGGCCTGACATGGGTTTTCCGGCGGACATCAAGGGATGCATGAAGGACTGCATTCTGTCGCTATTCTGGCCCCGCAAAGACATCGTCGGTTTCTTCGAGAAGCACGGTTGCACCAAGACCGAAGTCGGCCATTTGCAGATCGAGGGCGAGAACGCGCTCAAGCGCCATGAGATCGTCGATGTGCTATTCGATACGCTGGCGGCGCGTGCCGACAACGGGCTGGGCCCGTTTCGCGCCATGCTGCAGTCGCTATTGGCTTGGTCGCATTTCGATCCGTACTACTTCGATAAGCTGCGCAAGTTGGACCGAGCCGCGGCGACCAGGAACCTTGAACACCTGCGTCAGCTACAGGAGATTCGTGACGCCAAGATCAAAGCAGATCGCGAACGACGTGCCGCCCAGGAAGCGGTGCGCCAGCAACCGACCGCTTCGCTGGCTGATTTGCGTACCGAATATCTCGACCTGCTCGCCAACAAAACCTCACGACAACAACGCGGCTACGCGTTGGAGCGCATCCTCGCGGAACTGTCTCGCCTTTCACGCCTGGAGACCACAGAGGCGTTCCGCGTCAACGGTGAACAGGTCGACGGCGCGGTGAAGTTCGACGGAGAGCACTACCTCATCGAAGCCAAGTGGCAGGAAAAGTCTGCGAGCAACGAGCCGGTCTACCAGTTCGCGGGCAAGGTGGCGGGCAAACTATATGGACGCGGCCTGTTCATTTCCGTGAATGGCTTCAGCCCTGAAGTCATTCGCAGCCTCGTCATGGGTAAAGAGATTCAGACGCTGTTTATCGACGGGGAGGATTTGATCCTGGTGCTGGAGGAGCACCTTAGCTTGCGGGAGTTGATCGATCGGAAGGTCAAGGCCGCGCAAACCAAAGGGCTCATCTACGTGCATCCGATCTCCGGTGCGGAGAAGAAGATCTAGAGAATGACGGATGCAGACCATGCCGTTCAAAAAACTGTCAGCGACCCCACGATCTCCGAAATGAGTAGCCTTGCCGCCAGCTACAGGGGCTTCGCCGATTTGGCCATCGCCCAAACCGAAGGCATGGACTACAGGGTGCTTATACGCCCGATCGAGAAGTCGTCGATCGCCGTCATAGCGCCGCACGGAGGAAGCATCGAGCAGTACACGTCGGACATCGCGCGCGGCGTGGCCGGAGGGGATTTCAATCTCTATCTGTTCGAGGGAATCCGACAAGCCGGCAACTACTCAGCGCTGCATCTGACCAGTCATCGATTTGATGAACCGCGCTGCTTGTCGCTCCTGTCCATGTGCGATCACGTGGTCGCGATTCACGGATGCGGCGGCGATGATCAACGAGTGCTCCTCGGCGGACTCGATGAGGCATTGAAACTGGCGGTCGGCCAAGCGCTGTCCGGGCTGGGCGTCGAGGTCCGAAGCAATGGGCACCAATTCCCGGCCACCGAACCGAAGAACATCTGCAATCGAGGGCGCCGCGGCGTCGGCGTGCAGGTCGAGATGACAATGGGACTCAGGTTGCATGGACCACGCGATGCGGTGTGCGCAGCCATCCGTTCGGTACTGCTGACGTTGCCGGACGACCGACCAGGAGGAGGGCAAGATCAATGATCCTGACCGACAACGAAACCAAGATCGATCTGCTGAACAACGAAGCCATCGCGACCACGATCATCGGGCTGCTTCGCGCGAAGCCCGACCATCCGGTGACGATCGGCGTGCACGGCGACTGGGGTGCGGGCAAGTCTAGCGTGCTCGAAATGATCGAGGCGGGCTTCGCCGGCAATGAGGATGTCCTGTGCCTCAAGTTCAACGGATGGCGTTTTCAAGGTTTCGAGGACGCGAAGATCGCCCTGATCGAGGGGATCGTCACAGGCTTGGTCGAGAAGCGCCCGGCACTGAACAAGGCCGCGGCCGCCGTCAAGGATGTCTTCCGACGCATCGACTGGCTGAAGGTCGCGAAGCGAGCCGGCGGCCTGGCCCTCACCGCGTTCACGGAAATTCCAACGCCCGACCAAATCGGAGCCATCGTCGCATCGCTCGAAGCGGTGGTGGCGGACCCCGCCAAGCTCGCCACGAAAGAAAGCCTCTCGAGGGCCATCGACGAGGTGAAGGCCGTGCTGAAGCCGGGCGAAACCAAGAATGTGCCAGAGGAGGTCGAGGCGTTCCGCAAGGCGTTCGACCAACTCCTGAAGGACGCGGGCATCAAGCAGCTCATCGTCCTGATCGATGACCTCGACCGCTGCTTGCCCGACACCGCCATCGAAACGCTCGAAGCGATCCGGCTGTTCGTGTTCACCGCTCGGACGGCATTCGTCGTCGCGGCCGATGAGGCGATGATCGAGTATGCGGTGCGCAAGCACTTCCCCGACCTGCCCGACAGCACCGGACCGCGGGACTACGCACGCAACTACCTCGAAAAGCTCATCCAGGTTCCATTTCGCATCCCGGCCCTGGGGGAGACCGAGACGCGGATTTACGTCACCTTGTTTGTTGTTGCCGGCCGAAAACTGACCATCAATCGGGGTGAATTCCGGTTGAAATTTGACCAGGGTGTTTAACCTCCCTGCCTCTTTTTGAGGCAGAGGAAGCGAGGTGATCACCATGGAAATGCTGGGCAAGGTCAGACGGATGTATTACCGGGACGGACTGTCCCGTTCGGAGATTTCGCGGCGCACGGGCTTGTCGCGCAACACGGTCAAGAAGTGGTTGAGAGCTCCGGAAGGGGCCTCGGCGGCTTACCGGCGGGAATCCACGCCGGGCAAGCTGGGGCCGTACCAGGCCACCTTGATCCAAGCCCTTGAAGCGGACGCGCGAAGGCCCAAGCGGGACCGTCGCAGCGCCAAGGCACTGCTGGCTGAGCTCAGGGGCTTGGGTTACACCGGTGGCTATACGGTACTCACCGACTTCATCCGGGACTGGCGCCTTGGGGTGGGGGCGAATGCGCCGAGCCGCGCCTTCGTGCCGCTCAAGTTCGCACTGGGCGAAGCCTTCCAGTTCGACTGGAGCGAGGAAGGCCTGGTGATTGGCGGAGTCTGGAGAAAGCTACTGGTTGCTCACCTGAAGCTGTGCGCAAGCCGTGCCTTTGTGCTGGTGGCTTACCCGAGCCAGGGCCACGAGATGCTGTTTGATGCGCACACGCGGAGCTTTGCGGCACTGGGCGGCATTCCGCGGCGGGGGATTTACGACAACATGAAGACCGCCGTCGACAGGGTCAAGAAGGGCAAGGGCCGAGTGGTCAATGCCCGCTTTGCCGCGATGTGCTCGCACTACCTGTTCGACGCCGATTTCTGCAATGTCGCCAGTGGCTGGGAGAAAGGCATCGTCGAGAAGAACGTGCAGGACAGCCGGCGGCGCGTCTGGCAGGAAGCGGGCAGCTTGCGTTTCAGTAGCTTCGCGGAGCTGAACACCTGGCTGCTGACCCGCTGCCAGGCCCTCTGGCAGGAAATCCGTCATCCGGAGTACGCGCTCTCGGTCGCCGAGATGCTTGAGCACGAGCAGCCGCAACTGATGCCAATGGTGACGGCGTTCGACGGCTACGTGGAAGAGCCGGGGCGGGTCTCCAGCACCTGCCTGGTGAGTGTGGCACGCAACCACTATTCGGTGCCGTGCGAGCTGGCGGGCAGGCTGATCAGCAAACGACTGTACCCGGAGCGGATCGAGATTGTCTTTGACGACGCGGTGGTGGCGAGCCACCCGCGCCGCTTCGAGCGCGGCCAGACCTGCTACGACTGGCGCCACTACCTGTCCTTGGTGGAGCGCAAACCAGGGGCGTTGAGGAACGGAGCACCCTTTGCCGGGATGCCCGAGTCCCTGATTCGCCTGCAACGCCTGCTCCTCAAACGCGACGGGGGCGACCGGGTGATGAGCCAGATGCTTGCGGTGGTGCCCAAAGCCGGGCTGGAGGCCGTTCTCGTGGCCGTTGAACTGGTTCTCGAATCCGGGGTGGTGAGTGTCGAACATGTCCTCAACGTGATAGGCCGCCTCAAGCAGGATGCGCCTCCGGAGGCGGTGCAGACGCATCTGGAGGTGAAGGAGGCGCCGATCGCCGACACGGGCCGCTACGACCGCTTACGCAGCCCGGAGATCGGCCATGCGTGAGATCGCCGCGGAACTCAAAGCGCTGCGCCTGTACGGCATGGCCGGGGCCTGGAGCGAGCTGACGGAGCTTGGCGGACAGGCCAGGGTGGAAGGTGCGTTGTGGCTGATCGAGCATCTGCTCGACGCCGAGGGGACGGATCGGGTCATGCGCTCGATCCGCTACCAGATGACGGCGGCGCGTTTCCCGATCCATCGCGATCTGGCCGGTTTCGACTTCGGGCAATCCTGCGTGGACCGGCACCTGATTGATGAACTGGCTGACCTGAGCTTTAGCGACAACGCCCACAACGTGGTGTTGATCGGTGGGCCGGGCACCGGCAAGACGCATCTGGCCACGGCCCTGGGGGTCTCCGGCATCACTCGGCACGAACGGCGGGTGCGTTTCTTCTCGACCGTGGACCTGGTCAATGCGCTGGAGCAGGAGAAGTCCGTCGGCAAGTCCGGGCGGATCGCCCAATCGCTGCGAAATGTGGATCTGGTGATCCTTGATGAGCTGGGCTATCTGCCCTTCAGCCAGGCTGGCGGCGCCTTGCTGTTCCACCTGCTCTCAAAGCTCTATGAGCACACCAGCGTGATGATCACCACCAACCTGACCTTCGGGGAATGGGCCAGCGTGTTTGGCGACGGGAAGATGACCACGGCCCTATTGGACCGGCTCACGCACCACTGCCACATCATCGAGACCGGCAACGACTCGTGGCGGTTCCAACACAGCAGCGCGGTGGCCAGATCAAAGATCAAGACCCGGGAGAAAGCGAGGCGGACATCGGGCGCGGCCGAGGATGCTGAACCCTTCTGACGGCGCCCCGGTGCGCCCTCCGCTCCGGGCTCCGCCCTGCGCGGAGGGCGCACCGCCAACACACACCTCGCCATCGACGTGGAAGGAGCTTCCCAGGAAGGGAAAAACCGATAGACTTATCCACAGCAGCCTGAATGACGGGCGGCTATCGTCCCTGGTCAAAATTCAACCGGTACACCTGGTCAGTTTTAAACCGGTACGGACATTCCATTGCCACCTCGATCTTTACCCAGACCATGCAGTGGCGGTTCGGGAAGCTGAGGCGGCTGAGGTGTTCACGCTGGCGGTGACGACAACACCTCGCGCCTGGCCTCGCAACCACGAACTCGCACAGCGCACGAAGCATGTCCGGGCGGCGCTTGGGCTGCACCCGCAGTTGGTCGCGGAACGCGAGAACGAGATCGAACTATGGGACCGGCACCTTTCAGAGACTCGTTATGTCGGCGAGGTCGGATTGGACGCCGGTCCTCGGTTCTTCAGGTCACTCGATGCGCAGAAGCGCGTGTTCCAGCATGTGCTGCAGCGTTGCGCGGAGGCTGGTGGCAAGATCATCACGGTCCACAGCATCAGATCGGCCAAGGCGGTGCTGGATCTTGCTGAGACGCATCTGCCGCCGGAGCGCGGGAAGATCGTTCTCCACTGGTTCACGGGAACGAAGGGCGAGGCGAAGCGGGCATTGGAGTTGGGTTGCTACTTCTCGATCAACGCGGGAATGCTGGACAATGAGAGGCACGCTCCGATGGTGCAGACCATCCCCTTGGATCGGATGCTGACGGAAACGGACGGCCCGTTCACTCGCACGGGCGATCGGCCCTCCCAGCCAGCGGATGTGGCGGCCGTGGTGGAAGCATTGGGCCGTTTGCATGGTCTGCGTACGGCCGACGTGGCGAGCGCCATTCGTGGCAATCTTCGGGCGCTGTTGGCATAGGTGATGGCCTGCACCAAGAGGGCGGCGCAGTCAGACTGGCGGCGATAGTTGACGATAGGTATGCTGGAGTAGTTGCCCGTCAAAAACGTGTCCATTTTCCACGCCAGCAAAAGCGCCTGCTATATGACGGTAAAAGTGACGGTAGACGGCAATGTGAGCGAACAAATAGCTAGGATTTATGCGGGTTTACAGGTGCAGGAAATAATTGAATGGGAATGAGAGCAGCTGTCGGCCCTTGATTTTCATCTAACCCCTTGGCTTTTCAAGGGGTTATTTTTTGCGCGGCTGGCTCGCTGCAATCGCGGGCGATTTCTCCCGACGCGACGAACCACATGAACCTCGTGCGTAGAGAGCAAGGGTTACGCATAGAAGGGGAGAGGCGGCAGCAATCGGGCATAACCGGCGGCCCAAAACGCTGGGCGCCAAGCCCTCCGGAATCGCCGCTTCTCTCGACCGAAAGCAAGGCTTGAGCGCTCCCCCAGCCTTTTGGAAAGGGAATCATCTTTGGAAGCTGTTGCCGTAATCGACTTTGAAACGACCGGTTTGTCTCCCGCCCAAGGCGACCGCGCAACCGAAATTGCCGCCGTCATCCTGCACGACGGCAAAGTGGTGGATCGCTATCAGAGCCTGATGAATGCGGGCATGCGCATCCCGCCGTTCATCGAGGCGCTCACGGGGATTTCCGATGCGATGATCCGCTCGGCGCCGCCGGCGGCGGATGTCATGCGCGAAGTCGCCGCATTCATCGGCGACTGCCCCTTGGTCGCCCACAACGCATCCTTCGACTGCAAGTTCTGGGACGCCGAACTTGCGCGCATCGGGCAACACCGGCGCCAGGAATTCGCCTGCTCCTTGCTGCTGTCGCGCCGCCTCCTGCCGCAAGCGCCAAGCCACAAGCTTGGCGCCCTTCTCGAGTTCGCCAGGCTGCCCGTCTCGGGGCGCGCCCACCGCGCGCTGGCCGACGCGGAAATGGCCGCCAGCCTTCTCGTTCGCCTGGAAGACGAGTTGCGCATCCGCTACAAGGTCCGCGACGTGTCGCACGCGCTTTTGCGCCGGATTCAGAGCGTCCCCAAGGCCAAGCTGGAGCAGTGCCTGGAACAGCATCGGGAAAACCGGTAGCTATAAAACAGGAAGCCCATGCGTTCAAACATGGGCTTCGTACATCTTTGACCTCGGCATTCAGGGCCGGGGTAGTCGGCTATTCGCCGTTTGGGTGCTACTCGGTCGTTTCAAGAAACTGCGGCGGACTCTCAACCATAGCGTCTCCGGTTACCAAAAAAACCTCCGTTCCGGCCGCTTCTGCAAACAGCCTGAACTCGATTTCAGATTACTCCTTTGCGTTGGAATGTCCAGCCGCTTTCTCCGCCTTTCGCGGAACGCGAGAAGCGGATTGCCTTCAGCGCTCCGGGCGGCAGCGCATATATGCCCGGGAGGCCGTAGGCCTGATTGGCGGCTACCGGTCGTAGATGACCGTCAAGCTTGCCCAGATCGGCGTGACGCGTCGGCGCCGTCGCGCCCGGCACGGCGAACCAGCGCATGGACGATCATCCCTGCGGCCACCGCCGCAAGCAGGTGCTTGAGCGTGTGTCCGCTGATCATCCCGGTGGCGGCGAGAAGAACGTGGTCGTTGAGCTCGGCGACTTTGGCGACCACGTACAGCAGCAGTGCGCCGCCGAATTTCCGGCGATCTTCCCGTGGCGCACGGTGCACGAACTGCCAGAGCGGGATCAGGAGGATGGGAGTGGCCTGCAGGATGAGATAGGGACGCAGGTCACCGCGGCCGGCGAGTTGGCCGAAGTACCACCAGGCGACGCTGAGCACGGCGACAAGGGCAAGGCAGGCGGCCGCATCGGCGCAGTTGCGCCGGTGCGTATCCGACCATGCTCCGGCCAGCAGTCCCGCGCAGGCGAGGGCGATCGGCAGCCGGTCCCAGACGAGCCGCACGTTGTCTGGCGCCCAATGGTAAAAGGCCGAGCCGAGGGCGGTCAGGAATAGGCCGACGAGGAACAGACGGTAGCCGGGCCACGCGGCGGAGCGACCCCCGGCGCGCCGGCGGATTGCCAGCCGCCACCATCCCCAAAGCGCGACCAGGGCAAACGGGAGGTTCGAAAGCACGTCCTGTGCATGGGGAATGCCCCATAGCGCGTGCCGGTCTGCGAAATCGTGGTAGTCGGCGGGCTGCTCTATCGGCCCGTGAAGCAGGGCGGCGCCGACGAGAAGCGCGAGAATGGCCGCCGTCAGCAGGCGGGAAACCTGGCTGGCCGGGGGAAGGGTAAGCGTCGAGCTCATGAAGGTCTCCTGCGTTGATATGCTTCGCAGGGTGGATCAAGGTTCAATGAAACGGAACCAGATCCGGAAAAGTTGCGCTGCGTATAATGTTTGGTAGCGAAAAACGATACCTGAACGTCAATGACCGAACTCGACAACATCTTCAAGACGCTCAAAAAGCGGCTGCGCGCGCAGGGCACGACCTACCGCGACATCGCCGGACAGATGGGCGTTTCCGAATCGGCGATCAAACGCCGCTTCGCCAGCCGCCGTGTATCCGCCGAAGATCTGGTGGCGATCGCCAACCTTCTCGGCTTCACGCTGGCCGAACTGGCGCAGGAAGCGGCCTTGTCCGAAAAGCGGCTGCACACCCTGACGCCGGCACAGGAGCGGGAACTGGTGGCCGACACGAAGTTGCTGCTGGTGACCGTATGCGTCCTCAACCAGTGGTCGCAAGACGATATCTGCGCGCGCTACGCGCTGACCCAGGCGGAATGCGTGCAGCGCCTCGCGCGCCTCGACCGGCTGGGGTTGATCCACCTGCTTCCGGGCAACCGCATCCGCCACAACGTCGCCCGGGACTTCGACTGGATTCCGGACGGCCCGATCCGGCGTTTCTTTCACGATCAGGGACTCGCCGATTTTCTGCGTAGCGCCTTCACGAAAAACGACGAGGCGATGGCTTTTTGCCACGGCATGTTGACCGAAGCGGCAATCGCCAGATTGCAAGGCGAGATACAGAAGCTGCGCCAGCGCCTCGCCGAACTGCACGAAGAGAGCCTCGCGGCACCGCTCGCCAAACGCAGGGGCTGCGGCCTGCTGCTCGCCGCGCGCGAATGGGAGCTTGCAGCCTTTACCCAGCTCAAGCGATAGGCGACCGTTCCCGGGCGTTCCGCTTGTGGCGCGCCTCCATCGCCACCCCATGAACGCAGCTTCCCGAAATTCAGGCTGAAATCTTGTATTGGAAAACCGTCGATGGCGGTTGGCGGCATTGGCTGCAATCCAGGCTGCGCGAGCCTCCGCGCCGGTAACTTATAATCGAGCGGAAACGATTGGCAACGCACGCCGGGAGACGCCCGCCGCCAACCCTCGGGATTCCGGGGGAGGTTTTGCCGAAAGGGCCTCCCATGCGAACGAACCCATCGCCCGCAATCGAACGCACCAAAGTATAAGGATAGCGATATGAAAAAACTGAACAGCCTCTGTATTTATTGCGGCTCCAGCAGCGGACGCGGCGACGCCTACGCCGCGGCGGCACGCGGGTTGGCAAAGGCCATGGTCGAGCGCGGCATCCGCCTGGTCTATGGCGGCGCCAGCGTGGGTATCATGGGAATCGTCGCCGACGAAGTGCTGCGCCTCGGCGGCGAGGCGGTGGGGGTGATCCCCGAATCGCTGATGCGCAAGGAGTTGGCGCACGCCAGCCTGACCGAACTGCACGTCACGCCGTCGATGCATGCGCGCAAGACGATGATGGCCGAACTGGCCGACGGCTTCGTCGCCTTGCCTGGCGGCATCGGCACCTTCGAGGAAATCTTCGAAGTCTGGACCTGGGCTCAGCTTGGTTTCCATCGCAAGCCCTGTGGCCTGCTCAACGCGGCGGGCTACTACGACGCGCTGACCGCCTTCCTCGACCACGCCGCCGGCGAGCAGTTCGTTCGCCCGGAGCATCGCGGCATGCTGGTCGTCGAGTCGGAGCCGGTCGCGCTGCTTGATCGCTTTGAGGCCTACGCGCCGCCCGCGCTGCCCAAGTGGGTGGAGCGCGGCGAAACCTGAGCGCGGCACCGCCGCTCGCCATCCGGCGGCGACTTCTCCGCCCGCTGTGGAGCGAGGGTTCCGCCGCTGTATCGCACGGCGGCGGCCCGGAACTTAGGTCGGGATGCCAGGGTCGGACCCATGCAGCCTCACCGGGAGCTTTCCATGCCGCGCGATCCCTTCCATACCTTGCAAACGTTCGGCACCGGCACCGTGCCGATCGGTCGCCTGCACTCGCTGCCGGCGCTTGAAGACGCCGGACTCGGCCGGATTTCCCGCCTGCCGGTTGCAATCCGCATCGTCCTCGAATCGCTCCTGCGCAACTGCGACGGGGAGCGGGTCACGGACGCGCACGTCCGCGCGCTCGCCGCCTGGGCGCCGAAAGCGCCGCGCACGGCCGAGATTCCCTTCGTCGTGGCGCGTATCGTGCTGCAGGACTTCACCGGCGTGCCGCTGCTCTGCGACCTCGCCGCCATGCGCGACGCGGCGGAGCGCTTCGGCAAGAATCCGAAGATCGTCGAGCCGCTGGTGCCGGTCGACCTCGTCGTCGACCACTCGGTGCAGGTCGATCACTACGGTTCGGTCGGCGCGCTCGATCTCAACATGAAGCTCGAATTCGCGCGCAACGCCGAGCGCTACCGCTTCATCAAATGGGGCATGCAGGCGTTCGACACCTTCAAGGTCGTGCCGCCGGGGATCGGCATCGTGCACCAGGTCAACCTCGAAACGCTGGCGCGCGGCGTGCTGCAGACGGATGGCGTGTATTACCCGGACACCCTGGTCGGCACCGATTCGCACACGACGATGATCAACGCGCTCGGCGTCGTCGCCTGGGGCGTCGGCGGCATCGAGGCGGAGGCCGGCATGCTCGGCCAGCCGATCTTCTTCCTGACCCCCGACGTCGTCGGCGTGCACCTGCACGGCCGCCTGGCGCCCGGCGTCACCGCCACCGACCTCGTGCTGCGCGTCACCGAAACGCTGCGCGGCGCCAACGTGGTCGGCAAGTTCATCGAGTTTTACGGCGAGGGCGCCGCCTCGCTGACCCTGCCCGACCGCGCCACGCTGGCCAACATGGCGCCCGAATACGGCGCGACGATGGGCTTCTTCCCGCCGGACGGCGAAACGGTGCGCTATCTCGCCGCGACCGGACGCAGCAGCGCCGAGGTCGAGGCCTTCCGCGCCTACTTCAGCGCGCAGGGGATGTTCGGCATGCCGCACCATGGCGACATCGACTACAGCGACGTCATCGAGATCGACCTCGCCTCGGTCGTCCCCGCGCTGGCCGGCCCCAAACGGCCGCAGGACCGCATCGACCTGCCGGACATGAAGACGCGCTTCCACGAGGTTTTCGCGCGGCCGCGCGGCGCGCGCGACGCCTACGCCCCGGCGCCGATCGACAACGGCGACGTACTGATCGCCGCGATCACTTCGTGCACCAACACATCCAACCCTGGCGTCATGCTCGCCGCCGGTCTGCTGGCGCGCAAGGCGGTCGAAAAGGGACTGAGCGTGCCGCCGCACGTCAAAACCTCGCTCGCCCCCGGTTCGCGCGTGGTCACGGCCTACCTGCGCAACGCCGGGCTGCTTCCCTTCCTCGAGCGGCTCGGCTTCCAGGTCGTCGCCTACGGCTGCACCACCTGCATCGGCAACGCCGGTCCGCTTGCCCCGGAAATCGAGACGGCGATCGCCGACAAGGACCTCGTCTGCGCCGCCGTGCTCTCCGGCAACCGCAACTTCGAGGCGCGCATCCATCCGGCGCTGAAAGCCAACTATCTGGCCAGCCCGCCGCTGGTCGTCGCCTTCGCCATCGCCGGCCGCGCCGACATCGACCTGACGCGCGAACCGCTCGGGCGCGGCCCCGACGGCGCCTGGGTCTATCTGCAAGACATCTGGCCCGCGCCGGAGGAAATCGCCCGCCTGATGCGCTTCGCCAGCGATCCGGAAATCTACCGCGAACTCTACGGCAACACGGCGCAAGGCAATCCCATGTGGAACGAAGTGCGCACCAGCGGCGGGCAGACCTACGGCTGGAGCGAATCGACCTACATCGCACGGCCGCCGTTCTTCGACGATTTCGCATCGCAACCCGGCAAGCTGGCCGACGTGCGCGGCGCGCGGGCGCTGGCCATCTTCGGCGACTCGGTGACCACCGACCACATCAGCCCGGCCGGCAGCATCAAGCCGCGCTCGCCGGCCGGCGCCTATCTGCAGGAAAAGAGCGTCGCGGTCGGCGATTTCAACAGCTACGGATCGCGGCGCGGCAACCACGAAGTGATGATCCGCGGCACTTTCGCCAACGTGCGCATCCGCAACCTGATGCTGCCACCAAACGCCGACGGCTCGCCGGTCGAAGGCGGCCTGACGCGTTTCCAGCCCGGCGACGAAGTGGTGCCGATCTACGATGCGGCGATGCGCTACGTCGGGCAGGGGACGCCGACGGTGATCTTCGCCGGCGAGGAGTACGGCACCGGATCGAGCCGCGACTGGGCGGCGAAGGGCACCCGGCTGCTCGGCGTGAAGGCCGTCGTCGCGCGCAGCTTCGAGCGCATCCACCGCGCCAACCTGGCAGGCATGGGCGTGCTGCCGCTGCAGTTCAAGGGCGACGACACGGTCCGCTCGCTCGGCATCCGCGGCGACGAAAGCTTCGACATCCTCGGCGTCGCGGAAGAGGAGGGCGCGCTGCAGCCGCTGCAGGACGTGACCCTGCTCGTCACGCGCCCGGACGGCGAACAGCGACGCATCACGCTGCTGCTGCGCATCGATACGCCGATCGAACTCGACTACCTGCGGCACGGCGGCATCCTGCCCTACGTGCTGCGCGGGCTGCTCGCCGCCTGAGCATCAAAACCTTGGGGCAAACCACGAAGCGCACGAAGAACGTGACCGAAGGGAATCCCCGTGGGACGGAGAAAATCAAAAGCAAAGCAGGATTTTCGAATCAGCCGCCGGGCGAGAGGGCTGGGCGATTCGAATCCCTGCTTTTCTTCGTGCCCTTCGTGGTTAAGCGCTTTTCCCGCCTTATTCCTGCCCAGGCAGGAAGCGCGTGCGAGCCGAGGCGGTGATCGCCAGCACGCACGGGTGGCTCAGCTTGCGTTCGACCGAAATCGCGTAGTAATCGGTGCGCACGTCGGCGGCGCGGCCAAGCACCTGCAGATCGCCGCTCGCCAGATATTCCCCCTCGATCACCGTCGGCACCGCGAAGGCGCCGACGCCTTCCTGCCCGAAGGCGGTCATCAGCGCGCTGTCGTCGAACTCGCCGACGATCTTCGGACGCAGTTGCTGACGATCGAGCCAACTCGTCAGCTTCTGGCGCACCGCCGAATCCTCGCCCGGTAGCAGCAACGGCATGTCGGCCAGACAGCCCGGGAAAGCGCCGGGGTGCCGTGCCGCCAGCGCACGCGTCGCGAGGAAGCTGAGACCCGACTCGCCGAGCCGGTGGTTGTAGGCGCGCACGTCGACCGACGCCGGAATCGGCGAATCGGCGATCACCAGATCGAGCTTGTGCATGGCCAGCTCGGTGAGCAGGCGGTCGAGATCCCATTCATGGCAGACGATGCGCACCGGATCGGCAAGGCTGACCGCCGGCTGCAGCAGGCGGTAGGCAAGCGATTTGGGCAGGGCGTCGGAAACGCCGACGCGGAATTCGGTCGGCCGCCCCTTCGGGTAGTGGCGCAGCACCTGCTCGAGTTCAGCACTGAGCGAAAACATCTCCTCCGCGTACTCCATGACCAGCCGCCCGGCGTCGGTCAGTTCCAGCGAACGCCCCTGGCGCGTGAACAGTTCGGTATCGAGGCTGTCCTCGAGCAGGCGGATCTGCCCGCTGATCGTCTGCGGCGTGATGTGCAGCGCCTCACCGGCCTTCACCACGCCGCCCAGCTTGGCGGTCTTCCAGAAATAGTAGAGATGCTTGAGGTTCATTCGCGCCCTTTTTGATTCGTAAAATACGAACAATCGATGAATATAATACGAATATACCTTAATAAAGTTTTGTCGTAGATTGAATCTCCACCCTGCCCAAGGAGCGAGATCATGGAAGTCGAAGTGCAAGCCCGAGGTTTGTCCGCCGCGCCGTTTCTCCGCCAGCACGCCCGTCAGCGCATGAAGTCCGCGCTCGGCCGCTTCCGCTATTCCGTGCATGCCGTTTCGGTGCGCCTGGGCGACATCAACGGGCCGCGCGGCGGCGCCGACAAACTGTGCCGCATCGTCGTGCGCCTGAAGAACAGTTCGCTGGTCGTCATCGAGGAACTCGGCGACGACATTTTCCAGGTCATCGACAAGGTGGCTGACCGGGTGCACCAGAGCGTGTCCCGCCAGGTCGGCCGCATCAAGCGCAACGGACGCGGCGGCCCCGGCCGGCCGAATCTGCTGGACAGCCCGGAACTCCTGCCCGAGGCCGTCTGAACCCACAATAGATTATCGAGGAGATCACCATGAACCAAAGATCCGACCTGCACGTCCTGAGCGGCCGCCACGCCGGGACTGCGCCGTCCCTGCTGAGCACGCACAAGGTGCTGCGCAACACCTACCTGCTGCTCGCCATGACGCTGCTCTTCAGCGGCGCCGTGGCCGGCGCGGCGGTCGCCCTGCGCCTGCCGCATCCGGGCCTGATCGTCACGCTGCTCGGCTATTTCGGCCTGCTCTTCCTGACCGGCAAAATGCGCGACAGCAGCTGGGGCCTGGTGTCGGTCTTCGCCCTGACCGGCTTCATGGGCTACACGCTCGGCCCCATCGTCGGCCATTACCTCTCGCTGCCGAACGGCTCGCAGACGGTGATGCTGGCGATGGGCGGCACCGGCGCCGTCTTCCTCGGCCTGTCGGCCTACGCCGTGATCAGCCGCCGCGACTTCGGCTTCATGGGCGGTTTCCTCGCGGTCGGCGTCCTCGTCGCCTTCCTCGCCAGCCTTGCCGCGATCTTCTTCCAGATTCCCGCGCTCTCGCTGACCGTCTCCGCCGCCTTCGTGCTGCTCATGTCCGGCCTGATCCTGTTCGAGACCTCGCGCATCATCAACGGCGGCGAGACCAACTACATCATGGCTACGGTCAGCCTCTTCGTCTCCATCTACAATCTCTTCCTCAGCCTGCTGCAGTTGCTCGGCTTCGCGAACGGCGACTGAGCGGTCGAGTAGATTCAGCCCCCCGGGAAAGACCATGAAACGCATCGCACTCTTCCTCGCCACCAACCTGGCGATCGTCTTCGTCCTCAGCATCGTCGTCCAGATGCTGGGGCTGGAGCCGATGCTCGCCGACGGCGGCCTCAACCTGCCGAGCCTGCTCGTCTTCTGCGCCATCTTCGGCATGGGCGGCTCCTTCATCTCGCTGGCCATGTCGAAGTGGAGCGCCAAGCGCATGACCGGCGCCCGCGTCATCGACTCGCCCGGCAACTCGACCGAGTTCTGGCTGGTCGAGACCGTGCGCCGGCAGGCTGCGGCGGCCGGCATCGGCATGCCGGAAGTGGCGATCTACGATGCCCCCGACGTCAACGCCTTCGCCACCGGGATGAGCCGCAACAACGCGCTGGTCGCCGTGTCCACCGGCCTGCTGCGCGCGATGAACCGCGACGAGGCGGAAGCGGTGCTGGCGCACGAAGTGTCGCACGTGGCGAACGGCGACATGGTGACGCTGGCGCTGATCCAGGGCGTCGTGAATACCTTCGTGATGTTCCTCTCGCGCGTCATCGGCCACCTCGTCGACCGCATCGTGTTCAAGAACGAGCGCGGCCACGGTCCGGCCTATTTCGTTACACTGATCGTCGCGCAGATGGTGCTCGGAATCCTGGCGTCGATCATCGTCATGTGGTTCTCGCGCCAGCGCGAATTCCGCGCCGATGCCGGCGCCGCGTCGCTGGAAGGCAAGAACAAGATGATCGCCGCGCTGCAGCGCCTGCAGGCGGCGCACGAGCCGGCGGCGCTGCCCGAGCAGATGGCCGCGCTCGGCATTTCCGGGGGCGTCGGCGCCGGCCTGAAGCGCCTGTTCATGACGCATCCGCCGCTCGAGGAGCGCATCGCTGCCTTGCGCGCGCGCCAGTAAAAGAAAAGAAGGGGAGGGAAGCCGTGCAGCAAACCGCCAACATCGTCGTCGCCACCGATTTTTCCGACGGCGCCCGCCACGCGCTGCGCCGCGCGGCGCTGATCGCCCGCCGCAGCGGTGCCCCGTTGGTCGTCGTGCATGTCTTCAACGACGGCCTGTGGGCCAGAATCCGCACCGAACTGGGGTTGGTACGCGACGCCGCCGGGCATACGGCGGAGGTCGCGCAGACGCGTCTGGCGCAGCTGCGCGACGAACTGCTCGACGAATTCGGCGCCGACTTCCCGGTGCGCACCGAGATGCTCAGCGGACGCGCGGCAAGGGCCATCGGCGAATACCTGACCGCGCTGCCGGCGCGCCTGCTGGTCGTCGGCGAACACGGCGAGAACTGGGTGCGCGAAGCCGTGCTCGGCGGCACCGCCCTCAAGCTGCTCGAGAACACGCGCCTGCCGGTGCTCCTGGTGCGCCGCCCGGCGACCGCGGAGTACGCGCGCATCGTCGTCGCCACCGATTTTTCCCCGACCGCCGACCGCGCCGCGCGACTGGCGCAAGCAACGTTTCCGGAAGCTTGGCATTGCCTGCTGCACGCCTACTCGGTGCATTTCGAAGGGCGCATGCGCCTGGCCAGCGCCAGCGACGCCGATATCGAACGCTACCGCGAGCACGAACGCATCAACGCCCTGAACCGCATGCAGACCTTCGTTGCCAGGCACCGGCCGGCCGAGCCGCTGCTGGTGCACGGCTATCCGGCGACGGCGCTGCTCGAACAGGCGCGCACCCTGGAAGCCGACCTGATCGTGCTCGGCAAGCACGGCGGCGGCACGCTGGAGGAAAACCTGCTCGGCAGCGTCACCCAGAACGTGCTCTATCACGCCGGCTGCGACGTCCTGCTGAGCCCCTGAGCCAGGGCTCGGCAGTTGCCCTAGCGCATCAGGTGCAGGCTGAAGTGGTGGCGGAGGAAGGTCTGGAACTTCACCACGCCTTCCAGCGCGATGCGCAGCCGCCCCTGTTCCATCGCGTTGAGCTGGTCGAGCGCGACGTAGTTGTCCGGCGTGCGGCCGGCGCGGATCGCCTCGACCTGGCAGCGCAGACGCATCAACACGAGAAAATCGAAGCTTTCCTCGAGGTTCTCCAGCCCCATTTCGCCAAGCTTGCCGAGGGCACCCGCCGCGCGTAGCGCCTCCAGGCGCTGCGTGCTGCTCCCGTCGAGCAGGCCGGCCTCGATGGCCAGCGCCTTGATCCCGTCGGTCAGCGCGAAAATGCCGGCCTTCTTGATCTCCAGCATGCCCGGTCGCTCGCCCTTGCTTTCGCCCTTGATCTTGCCGAACCAGCCGAGCGGCGGCTCGAAGCGCAGGGTGTTTTCGACCATGCGCATCAGGTAGAGGGTCGGCCGGGAATCATGAAAAAATCCCCGTTTATTCTCTAAGCTGCTGATTCGGCTTCGAGAATCCGAAAGCCGTCCGCCAAGACCTCAACCTTTCGACGGAAATCAAGAACATAGTCGCCGAAGCGATTGATGTGTTCCAGGCGGTATGGCGCCAAACCGGCCAGGACTTCCTGATTGATCAGCGCACCCTCGGCCTGTAGCTGCTTCAACGGGTCCAGCCGACATACATGTAAAAATAGGACATAGAACCGTTTGAAGCCGGTTTATGCCCTGCCGTGGCTCAGATTGGTAGCGATGGATCAATCGGCTCTGGGACAGCCTCAGCGTCGATGATGTAGTCGCCGAATCGCTTGATGTGGCTGGTGACGTAAGGGCTCAAGGTGGCCACATCCTCGCGGGCGATCGGGAATCCTTCCGCCTTGAGCTCCCGCAGGATACGGGTCTGGTCTACCACGTTGTGGAAGATGATCGCATTGGCCACGAGATCGTTGTACTTAATGATTTTTTCCTGCTCTTCGGGGTCATTATCGGCGATGACCCCTTCCCCGCCAAAGAACAGCCACTTGGAAAAGCCGTTGTAGGCTTCTACCTTGTTGGTGGTTGCGGTGATCTGCTCGCGCAGTTCGAGGTCAGAGATGTATTGCAGCAAAAATGCTGTGCGCACTACCCGCCCGAGTTCTCGGAATGCCTGGTAGAGCCGGTTCTTGCGGCTGTAGTTGCCGAGCTTGCGTAAGAGCGTCGACGACGAAATCTTGCCGGCCTTGATGGACAGCACCACACGCACCAGGTCTTTCCAGTGGGTCTCGATCAAGTTCCAGTCGATGGCGTCCTTGAACAGCGTGTCGATGTGCTCGTAGGTTGTCTCCTTGCTTGGCCGGAAAAACACCAAGTCATGCCAGTTGCGGATGCGCGGCATCAGTTTGATACCCAGCAGATAGGCCAGAGCAAAGACCGGTGCCGATTGCCCCTGAGTATCGGCATGCACCGTATCGGGCTGAATGTCCGACTTGTTTTGCAGCAGGCCTTCGATGATATAGACCGCCTCCCAGACGCCGCAGGGAATGAAATGACTGAACAGCGCCACGTAGTTGTCGGCCACATGGTGGTAGGCGATGCCGCCATAACCGCCGTAGCGGATGTGGTATTCCGCCAGGAGGTTCTGGTCGAACATGTCGAACTTGGTGCCGTCGGCCGCGGCCGATTTGCCCTCGCCCCACACCTTGGGCAACTGGAAGCCATGGTAGCGGTTGATGATGTCCCGCAGTGCCGCGTTGAGCTTGTTGGCATTGACATGCCGACGGTTGATGAACGACAGCATGTGGGGCGTCACGGCGCCGCGCAGGTGGCGCGATGCCTGCATTGGCCCAAGATTGCAACCGTAAGTGAAGGCTGTGAGGATATAGCGTTCGCCGTGGTTCTCGATCTTGGGATCGGAGCCGGATAGCGGCCCGAAGTGCCGGTTCCAGCTGGTCCAGTGTGCGACGTTGCAGAGCACGTCGATGACGTTGCGTTCCGGCAGGCGCTCCAGTAGCGCCGTTTCTAGCGCCCGAGCCGACGCTTTCGGCTCCCGCGGCGTGCTGCGCTTCAACATCGGCAGCCCAGCTTCGTCGATACCCAACGATTTGTTTTCCGGGAAACCGGCATCCACGGTCACCGCGATCTCGGTTAGGCTATCACGCAGGCTTGTGGTGAACCCCGCGGCATCGGCTGCAAAATCCAACTGCGCGCAGTAGTCAGTGACCAGCGGCTCGCACTCCTCCCAGGACAGAAGTTGCTCCCGATAGTCGGCATAGGCTTCGGAGCCCTGGATGGAGACATCGCCTGACTTGATCTCGGCCGCCAGTGCAGAGAACACGCAGACCTCGAAGTGTGGCCGGCTGATACGCTCGCCGTCGTCTGTCTTCACGAGCACGGTCCGCTTCCAGCGTTCGTTGCTGAAAGAGAGGTCCACGGCCTCGTCGATCCAGGCGCCTTTGCGGTTCTCATGGGCGAGTAACGCGTCGAGAGCCTGCATCAGCGACTGGTCTTCGCTGGTCGAGGTCATGGTCAAGAGATGCACCATGCGGAACAGGGTCGGCCGATGGCTGCGGTAGAAGCGCCAGAGCAGCGGAAAGTAGTTATCGCCGCTAAAGGCGTTGATAGCCGTGCAATCCTCCTGCAGGGCCTGGGTGCCACCACGGTTCGACAACAATGAGCGGATGGAGCGGCCGGCTTCGGCGTCCGCCGGCTGGGTCTCCAACACCTGGATGACATCCGCGAGGGTGGCCACCAGGTGCTCGGTCTTGTGGCGGTAGCGGATGCGCAGCCGTTCCAACTCGTCCTTGCCACGCCGATGGATGTGGCTCATGCGTTTGATGAACATGTCGGCCAAGTCATCGCGGGCCTGCACACGTGCACGGTGGATCAGGCTCAGAACCAATACGTAGCGCTTGGGCGAGGTGAATTTCTTCAGTTCCGCGGCGTCGAGCGCCTTGGCCTCTGCGGCAAAATGCTTGATCTTGGCGTTGGGAATATCGGCCAAGTGATGGTCGGCGCCAACGGTGTTCGACAACTTGACGATGTGGTCGAGCAACTCCTGCAAGTGCTCCAGGGAGGAGCGCTTGGGGAGTTGCTTGAGGGCGAAGAACAGGCTCTTCTTCTGGGGGCTATCGCCGACTTCCAGCAAGGCGTCGAGTTGCCCACGCTCGGCCTCGGTGAGTTGCGCCAGCACCGCCTCGAAGAAACGGCCATTGACCAAGGTACGGATGCGCCGCGAGAGCCGGTCGAGGGTGCTGAAGGCCGGCAGCTCGATACGCTGGCGCACCAGTTCCTCGATGGCGACGTTGATGAGGTCGGCCGGGTTGTCCATGACCTCGGCGGCAGTCGCCATTGCCTCACTCGCCACCCGCAGTCCCTCGTCGCCCCAGGCCGAGACACTCAGGCGCTCGCGGATCGCCAGGTGATGCCGGTAGAGGGTGCGCGGCTCGGCATAGGCAGCCGATATTTCCGCATCGATGCCGGCCGTGGCGCGCACATGCTGGACGATGGCCACCGGAATGTCCTCCATCGCCGGGAAGTAGCCCAGCCGCTGGAATGCCTTAAGCAGCAACAGCAAGCCGAAGCGTGGTTGGATCTTGCGCGCGATGAGCCGTGCGAACTGTAACTCGTCCTCGGTCGGCGTATAGAGCGTGTCCAGTTCCCGCGCCGATGGGCTGCGTTTGAAGCGGGGATAGGCGGTGCGTTCAATCGAAGCCATTGAGGGTTTGCCTCTTCTTGTTGCTTTCCGGTTTCAGGCGGATATGCGGCCGGCCAGCAGGATTACGCCTGCTGGCCATATCTGATGGGATGGGACTATGGGGTGGCAACGGCCCCGAAGCGGCCGTAGCGCAGCGCGAGGCTGGGCATTACCAGCAGATTGAGCGCGGTGGAGGTGAAGAGCCCCCCCAGGATGACCAATGCCATAGGGCCTTCGATTTCCCGTCCCGGATCGCCGCTGCCGATGGCGAGCGGCAGAAGCCCGAGCGCAGTAGCGAGTGCTGTCATCAGGATCGGCGTAAGGCGTTCGACGGCGCCCCGCAGAGCAGCCTCCGGCCCCCAGGCCATGCCTTCCACATTGACCAGGTGGTCGTAATGGGAGAGCAGCATCACCGAATTGCGCAGGGTGATACCGAAAAGTGTCACGAACCCAACCAAGGAACCGAGCGAGATGCCGCCGCCGGTGCCGAAGACGGCGAGCACCCCGCCGACCAGAGCGAACGGCAAGTTGAGCAGCACGAGGTTGAGGTTGCGCCAGCGCCCCAGCGTGATCCAGAGCAACAGGACGATGGCTATGGCGGCGATCACCGAATGGACCAGCAGGTCGCGTAGGGAGGCCGCCTGGGCTGCGGCGGCGCCGCCGAACTCGACATAGTTGCCGGGACTCAGGTGCACCTTAGAGAGGTTTTGCTTGGCATCGGCGACAAACGAGGCTACGTCCCGGCCGGCGACGTTGCAGGTGATGGTCTGCACCCGCCGGGCGCCGGTGTGCAGCACCACGTAGCGGCCAGACGTGGCATACACGTCGGCGAGCTGATCGAGTCTGACGAAAGCCCCAGCGGCATTCCGCAGTGGGAGCGCCTTCACATCGGCGATACTGCGCCGGGCCTTGGGCGGCAGGATGACGCTCACGTTGAAAACCCGGTTGCCGTCATAGACCTGCCCGACCACCGAGCCCTGGAAGGCGGTTTCCACCGCGTCGAGCACGTCCACGGCGTCGAACCCCCAGCGGGCCAGGGCCTCTGGGCGAATCCGGATACCCAGCTCGGGCGAACCGGGCGGTGATTGGAGCTGGACTTCGGTGGCGCCGGGCATCTGCCCCAATGCCTGGGCAACGCGCTGTGCCTCGGCATCCAGGGTATCGAGATTGTTGCCGTAGAGGTTGACCACCACCGCCGCCGTGTAGCCGGACAGGGTTTCCTCGACCCGTTCGGCAAGGAAGGTCTTGACCGCGAAGCTCACCCCGGGAATGCGGGCGAGTGCGTTGCGGATGTCGGCTTGCGCGAACTCTGCTTCTTTCCCGGAGAGGGGTTTCAGGTCGACGTTGAACTCGCTGTAATGGGTACCCCAGGTGTCGTCGGCCTTCTCGGCCCGCCCGACCCGCTGGCTGACCGCCCGCACGGACGGCAGCTTCAGGAGTTCCGCCGTGACCTGGCGGCCGATGCGCAGCGACTCGGCGAGCGAGGTGCCGGGTACGGCCGACATGTGCAGGATGTAATGCCCTTCCTTCAGTTCCGGCAGGAAGCTGCCGCCGAAAAACGGTAGGGCTACCAGTCCTGCCAGCGTGAGGGCGGTCACGCAGCCCACGACCCAGCGGTAATGCCGCTCGACGACGCTCACCAGCATCCGGTATCGCTCCTTCAGCCAGGCCGCCACCGCCGGATCGTGGGGGGGCAATTCGGCTTGGGGCAGGAGCGTGAGGCACAGCGCAGGCGTGACGGTGATGGCGACCACGAGCGAGGCCAGCGTCGCCAGCAGGTAGGCGATCCCTAACGGTGAGAAGAGCCGCCCGGCAATCCCTGGCAGGGTGAGGACCGGCAGGAAGACCAGGGCGATGGCGAAGGTGGCGTAGACCACGGCGCTACGCACCTCCAGCACCGCATCGAGCACCACGTCGAGGACCGGTACGGAATCCGGCAGCTGGCGATTCTCCCGTAGGCGCCGATAGATGTTCTCCACAACGATGATGGCGTCGTCCACCAGGAGGCCGATGGCGATGGCGAGGCCCCCGAGGGTCATGGTGTTCAGGCTGATCCCACGGGTTTCCAGGACGGTGACGGCCGCGAGCAGCGAGAGCGGGATGGCGGTGAGCGCGATGGCCGAGGTGCGCCAGTTGAAGAGGAAGAGCGCCACCACAACGACCACCAGCGCGGCACCTAGGAGGAGCGAATGTTGGACGTTTTGCGTCGCAATGGCGATGAAGTTAGCGGGTCGGAACACGTCGCCATGGAGGCCGACACCTTGGGCTTCGAGGTCCGGCCGCATCTCGTCCAGGGCATGCTCCATCGCCTCGGTGACTGCCATGCTGTTGGCGCCGTACTGCTCGGAAATCACCAGTTGCACGCCCGGAGCACCGGCCACCAGAGCGGCGCCGATCGGCGGCTCGGGTGCCTCTCGGACCTCCGCTACGTCTCCTAATGTCAGGTTTGCCCCACCTTGCTGGCGGACGATGGTGCGGGCGAGTTCCTCTGCCGTCAGGGACTGGGCCTGGGTGCGCAGGACGAGGCGCTGGTTGGCGTTGTCGATGAAGCCCGCTCCCCGAACGCCGGTAGCGCGCCGGGCCACGTCCAGGACATCGGAGAGCGCCAGGTCGTACTTGGTCAGCCGGTCGGGCTTCACCTGCACCTGAAATTCCTTGCTCTCGCCGCCGAACACGGCCACTTTTGATACCCCGGGCACCGCCAGCAGGCGTGGTTTCAAGGTCCAGTCAGCCAAGGTGCGCAGGTCCATGAGGGAGCGCTGTTCGGAGGTAAGACCGACGGCCATGACGATGCTCGTGGAGGACGTGAGCGGCGACATGGCCGGGGCCTGCACGCCGCGCGGCAACTGGGTGGCCAGGGCCGTCAGGCGTTCATTTACGTTCTGGCGGTCACGGAAGATGTCGCTTTTCGGATCGAAGGTAACGGTAATGACCGATAGTCCCTGGATCGACTGGGAACGCAGGGACTCGATTCCGGCGACGCCGTTGATGGCGTTCTCAGTGGGCTGGGTCACCAGCGCTTCCACCTGCTCCGGAGCAAGGCCCGGTGCCTCGATCTGGATGGTCACCTGGGGCGGGGCGAATTCGGGAAAGACATCGTACTTGGCGCCGCTGAACGCGTAGAGGCCGTAGCCCGCCAGAAGCACGGCGAGCGCAATGACCACGCCCCGATAGCGCAGGGAGAAGCCGACGATGGCGGCAAGCCAGCCGGTCCGCACATCGAGGTTCGTCATTTGTTTTCCTCGCCGACCTCGATCTGGCTGCGCAGTTCTTCCGACAGCAGCGTCTGGGCGCCGCGCACCACTACCTGGAGTGCCGGCAGTCCGGCGACGAACCAGCCTTGGTCCACCGGCATGGCGCCGGCCAGCTCACGACGTAGGAATCGGTCTGACGCACTCTGCACGTAGTACCACGCCTTGCCCTGCCACCAAACCAAGGCATCGGCCGGGATGAGACCGCCCGTGCGCTCCGCGCCGGCAGGCAGGTAGGCGATAACGACAGTGCCGGGCAGCAGTCTCTCAGCCGGGGCGGTGTAGAAGAAGGTTGGCCCCTGTATGCGGGGATCAGCCACCGGCGAGGGCGATACCAAAGCGGCTGCCCGGAAGCCGCCGTCGCTGCCCACCACCCGGGCCGCAGCAGGAGCCCTGGCGAGGGCCGTGCCGGCCGGTGCCGCTACCCGCAGCAGGACCTCACGCCCGTCTGTGAGGCGCTGAAAGCTGGCAGCGTTGCTCATGGCCGCAGAGGCCAGCACGCCGCCCCACTTTTGGCGGATGCCCTGTTCCACTGCCGTCAGCGTTTCGCCGGCGCCGCGGGCAGCGGCCTCGTCGGTCTGCTCCTGGGTCTGCGCTGCCTCCAGCATCTTGGTCGAGACGTTGTAGTCGTCGCTGTGCAGCGCCTTGATCCGCTCGTACTCTCGGCGCGACGCTTGTGCCGCCACCCGGGTCCGGTCCGCGTGGGTCCGGGCCGTGATGTAGGCACTGTGCAGATCGATCAGCTCCTGGGCGGGCAGGACGGTGGCCAGGGCTTCCACCTCCCCCCTCCGGGCGACAGCCTGCACGGGCGCCACGGCGATGTCTGCCCGCCTCTGGGTGTCGGCGTCGAACACCACTACCGTGCCGTCGGGCTGGGCGACGACGCGCGAGGGTATCTGGACGGGGCGCTCCCGCTCCGCTTCCAGCGCAAATTCCTTGCGCCCCTCGATGAAGCCCCAGACGGCGAGGCCTGCCACGGCCGCGGCGATGGCGGCCAGGATGAAGGGTTTCTTTTTCATGGTTGATTTCCGTTGCGATGGGATTTCGACGACAGGACCTGCTCCGCGGTCGGGAGCGTTCCCTGGGCACCCAACGGCCGGCGCAGGGCATCCTCCACGCGGCCCAGGCTCGTCTGTGCTTGCGAGAGCGCGCTGATGCGAGCCAGCTCGGCAGCGACGGTCTCAAAGCGGGCGGAGACCCAGGACAGCCGGTCGGCTTCACCGCCCTGGAAGGCGGCTGCGGTGCTGCGCTCCAGCTTCTGCTGGGCCTGTAACAGGGCATCAGCAGTCTCGAACATTTCGACGGCATGGCCGTAGCCGGCCAGCGCTTCGTCGACCTCGGCAATAGCCTTGGCCTGGACGGACAGAAAAGCGGCAGCCGCTTCCTCGCGCCGAGCTTTGGCCTCGGCGATGGGGCCTTCATTGCGGTTCAAGAGCGGCAGCACCAGCGACAACCCGAGCGACCATTTCACCTGGCCGGCGTCCCAGGTGTAGCCGGGGCCAATCGAGATGTCCGGGTACTGCTTAGCGATTTCCAGTTGCAGGGCCGATTGGGCGGCCTCGTAGTCAGCTAGGGTCGCGAGCACGTCAGGCCGGGTCACCAGCGCCTGGCGCCGGGCTTCTGTGGGCGGCAGATTTGAAACCGGCGGCAGTTGCTCGAAGGCTTGATAGGAAACCTCGGCCCCATCGAGGGCCGCGTCCGGCACGCCGATGGCGGCGGCCAGCCGGGCGCGGTTCTCGGCGCCCTGTTTCTGGTTCTCGCGTAGCGCGAGCGTGGCGCGGTTGAGTGTCAGGCGCGCTTGCGTCAGTTCGGGCTGGGAGGCGAAACCGGCGACAAAGCGCCGCTCGATCATGTGCGCGATTTCCTCCTGCAGGTCACGCTGGCGGCGCACCAGCTCCTTGGTCGGGTAGGCGGCCAAGAGGCTCGCGCGCACACGGCTCCTCACTTGCCAGACGGCCTCGGCCGCCCGTAGCTTCGCCGCCTGCGCCAAATGCTGCGCCTGCTCGATGCGAATGTCGCGCTTGCCGGCGGTTTCTACCGGGATGTCGAGGGTGAAACCATTGGTCCAAGGCGACTGGCCCGCCGGCGCATCCAAATTGCGCTGGAACGAGCCTCCGCCCGTCGGGTTGGGTCGTGCACCAGCGGTGATGGTCGCGGCTTCGGCAGCGACCCGCTGCGCCTGAGCCCGGTCGAGATCGGGTTGGTAGTAGAAGGCGACCAGGGTGAGTGCATCGAGGCCCCAGGGCTGGGGCGGCCATGGGGTGATTTCATGTCCCAGGCTGCGCTCGGCGAACTGCCGGACGTCCGGGGCGTCAAGCCGCCGGGATTCGAGGGCTGCCTGCTGCTTTCCCGAATCGAGCGGTTGAGGCGTAAAGCTCGCACAACCGGCCAGGAGCAGCACGAGCGTAATAGGTAGGCGCTTCATCTTCTTCCATTCTGGGTGGCTGGACCGTCGAATTGCCTGCAACCGGAAAGCGACGGTGCCGGACGAGCGAAAGAATAGGGAGTGCGGGGGAACCGGAAAATGACCGTAGCCTGACCATTTGGTCATCTTCAGCGGGCATTGGATTGTGGGCAACCCGTCAGGCCGGGAAAGTCAGCGTCACAGTCGTGCCTTGGTGAAGTTCGCTCTGGATCGACGCTGTGCCGCCATGTAGTTCCATGATGAACTTGACGATGGCCAATCCCAGTCCCGTGCCCGCCTTCGCCCGCGAACGGGCGCTATCGGCCCGGTAGAAGCGGTCGAAGACATGGGCTAGGTCATCGGACGCGATGCCGTCGCCAGTATCGCTGACGCTGATTTCGGCGCCTTGGTCCGGTCGTTGCCGGGCCGCAACGATGATGCGTCCGCCACTGGGGGTATGGCGCAAGGCATTGGCCACGAGGTTGCCGAGAGCCCGCCGCAACAGGGCAGCATCGGCCCGGACCACCCCGTTTCCCGCAGCGATCAGCGTCACCGCCTGCTCGTCCGCCAGTGCTTGATAGAAATCGCAGACGGTGGCGATCTCGTGGTCGAGTTGGAGTGGCTGCCAATCCAATTGGGCGTCGGGCTGTTCGGCGCGAGCGAGGAAGAGCAGCGCGTCCACCATGGCGGCCAGCCGCTGGTATTCCTCGGCGGCCGATTCGATGCAGGCCCGGTATGCTTCGCTCGATCCAGCCCGGGTGAGCGCTAGTTCGGCCTCGCCCTGAAGGATGTGGAACGGCGTTCGTAGTTCGTGTGCAATGTCGGCGGAAAACTGCGACATGCGGGCAAAGGCGTCTTCCAGCCGCGCCAGCAGTTGGTCGAAATTGGTGGCGAGGGGCTTTAGTTCCGATGGCCAGTCGTCATCACCGATACGGCGATGGAGGTCGGTTGCGCCCAATTCAGCGACCAGTGCCGCCAGTCTCAATACGGGTCGCATTTCACGCCGGGCGATGAGATAACCGGCCACAATGGCGACCACTAAGGCGGCGGAAATCGCCAGCCACAACATTCGCCGGTAGGCGGCCAACAACGCCTCTTCCGTGGACCGGTTCATCGCCGCTTGCACCGTGTAACCCGCTCCAACCGCAATCCGCGCAGCCATGATGCGGTAGAAACCGCCGTCCGGGGCTCGCCAATCTGTACTGTGTTCCGTCTCGGAAGGTGGAGGAAAGTGATCGAACAGGGCTGGCTGGGTACCCACGGTTTCGAAGATCCTTTCACCACTGGAATCCTGCATGCGGACCTGGATACCTGGCAGCATGGTCGCTTCGCGTTTGGCTTCCTCCGAGAAAAAAGCGGAACCGGGCGGATGGAGTTGCAGAATCGCCCGTAATTCAGCAATGCGTCCGGCAAGTAATTGGTCGTCCTTCTGGTGCAGGCGATCCACCAAGACCCAGTACATGACGCTGCCGGCAGCTGCAATCAAGACGATGCTCAGAAGTGCGTACCACAGCGTAAGACGGGTGGCGATGGAGGCAGGTTTTTCCCCCAACTTACCAGGAGATGTTCCCATGGCCTTAGTTCCTGGCTTCGAGGACATAGCCAACTCCCCGCAGCGTGTGGATCAGTTTTTGCTCGAAAGGATCGTCCACCTTGCGCCGCAAGCGACGCACCGCCACGTCGACGACGTTGCTGTCACCGTCAAAGTTCATGTCCCACACCTGCTCGGCGAGTCTGGTACGGGTCAGCACCTGGCCGGAATGGCGCAGTAGATATTCAAGCAACCGGTACTCCTGGGGCGCGAGGTCGAGAGGCTGTCCGGCCCTCGTTGCCCGATGCCGGAGCAGGTCCATGTCGAGGTCGCCATAGTTCAATACCTCGGCGCGCCGGACCGGTCCCCGTCGCAATAGGTTGCGCACCCGGGCGTTGAGTTCCGAAAATGCGAAGGGCTTGACTAGGTAGTCGTCGGCGCCGGACGTGAGACCCTTTACCCGGTGAGAGACGGCATCGAGGGCGGTCAGTAGGATCACCGGCTGGTCTGGGCGAGTCTTGCGGATTTCCTGCAGCACCCACCAGCCATCGCGCACGGGAAGCATGACATCGAGCACGATGGCGTCGTAGTCGCCGGTAGCGGCCAGATGCAGACCGTCCATGCCGTCGGTGGCGACGTCAACCACGAACCCTTCCTCAGCAAATCCTCGCTGGACAAATGCTGCTGTCTTGGGTTCGTCTTCGACCACCAGGATTCTCATTCTCGATTCTCCGTCTTTATGGTTCTGGTCAAAGTCATCGGCCAGTTGTTTTTTCGTGCCGCAGGTCATCTTCGGCATGGAGATAGATGGCCGTGGTTTCGATGGACGCGTGCCGCAGGTTCTTCTGGATGTAGCGGATGTCGTTGCCATCGTCGGCCTGGTGTGTGGCCGAGGTATGGCGCAGCCAATGAGTGGAGGCCCGCCGGAGCGTGGCCGCTCCGGACAGATCGACCGCTTCGAGGGCTACTGCGACGCGTCGGAACACTTCCTTCACGACCAGGTAGATGGCGGTCGGAGTGAGGAAGCGGTCGGTGCGCCCGGTGACAGACATGACCAAAGGGGACGTTTCCAGACTGCTCGGGATGGTCGACAAACCATGAAACCGGCGGTAACGCGCCCAGTCAACCATCAACTCATCGCTCAGCGGTACATCACCGGCCCCGCCTCCCTTGCCGACGACGTGCAGCCACCATTTGCCGCGCCGCTGCGAAAGATCACTGGTCTTCGCGTGCGCGGCTTCGGAAACCCGAAGCGAGGCCCCGTAGAGCAGGCGGAACAACCAGCGCACGCGCTCGTAATGCTGACACTCGCGGCGTGTCCCTTGCGGCAGCGTCTCGATGAAGTCGAGCACGGACTGCCATAGTTCCCGATCCAGGTACCGTTCTACAGAGGCCCGGCGGCTCGCTTTTGGGTCACCCCGACGACGGCGCAAGGCAAGCGGGTTGCCGGCGAGGTAACCCGCTGCCACCAGATATCCGAAGAGTCCGGAGAGAATTCCCTGGGCCTGCCGCACGCTACGCGGCGACAGCGGCCCCTCGAAGAGGCGACGGCCACCCCCGCGGCGCGGCAGGGTCGGATCGGCCCACTCGATGGACGGATTCGCCAGAAAGGCTTCGTAGGCGAGCAAGTCTTCCCGAGTGAGGCTGGACAGCGGCTTACCCAAGACGCGGGTCGCCCAGATCAGCAGCCGAACCGCTTCCTTGCGATAGCTACGCAGGGTATGCGGGGAACCCGCGTACTCGGCCAGCCACAGGCGCACCGCCTCCACATCAGTGTCGGCGGCGATCTGCCGAACGCCACCTCGTGCCCGGTTTAAACCTTGGCTGCCGTCCAGGGACGGCGGCATAACGGCAGTGTGTAGGGAATCGTCGGTGGGCACCAGGTCAGGCACGGTATCTGGATCTCGTGATTTTTCGAATGGCTTTTTCGCAGGGTACAGCAAAATCATTTGCGATTATGCGGATTATCGTAAATTTCGACAGCAAATAATTATACATATAATGTTATATTGTAATATACGTTCTATAGGCGTCTGAAACCCCGGCTGTTCAGCGCATTTTCGACAAGGAGGCCACGATGAGCCGCGTCAGCGACACCCGAATCCGCACCCGTGAGGCCGCGGCCCGCCTGGTCGCCGACGGCCGGCGGCCACATGAACTGACCGTCGACCTCATCTACGCCAAAATTCGGCAAGGCAGCCGCACCACCATCAATGACGAACTGAAGCTTTGGAAGGACGAGCAGGTGAAGGTCGACGCTTTGAGCGCGGCCTTGCCGCCAACCGTGGCCAACGCCATGATGGCAGCCTGGGCCATGGCAGTGGAGTATGGAGAGAAGGTCTTCGAGCAGCGACAGGCCGAGATGGAAGGCGAACTGACCACTGCATTGCAGCGGGGGCAAGTCCTCGAAACTGACCTGGCGCGGGTACAAGAGGAAGCTGCCGGGCTGCGAGCCCAGTTGGCGTCCCGCCAGACGGAAGCCGAGGCGTTGCGCAGTGAGGTTGCCCGTGGACATGCGGTAGCCGAAGTGACAGAGGCGCGCGCCTTGACACTCGAACGACAGGTTGAAGCCTTGCATGCCGAGGCGGAACAGCGGCTGGCGATGACCAACGCGACCCACGAGCGGCGGCTGGCCGAGTTGCGGGAAGCCATGGCGGCCCAGGAACAGACTTTCCGCGCCGAGATCGGCAAGGCGACTGAACGACTGGAAGGCGTACAGAAGCACGTCATGTTGCAGGTCACCGAAGCGCGAGAGGCAACCAAGCGAGCCGAGGCGCTGCTGGCCAAGACGCAACAGAAGAATGAAGAGCTATCGGCCGATGCACAGCAACTCAGGTCAGAACTGGCATCTCGGATTCAGCTATGTACAAGAGCCCATGAGGATTTGGAAAGGGTGTCCCAGGCAGCAGATCAGTTGCGAACCGAGCGCGAAACACAAATCCAGCAGCTTGCCATGCTCACCGGGAAGCTCGACGCCCAGACGACGCAGATAGAATCGCTGGAACAGAGGGCCAGCGGCGCGGAGGCGCGGCTTGAAGAGGCTTTGAAACGCTCGGTGGCAACCAAGAAGAAAGCCGGGAAAGCTGGTCAAGCCGATCTAATTTAGGGGTCGTCTCAGAAAACGGAAAATAAAGCACGCTAAGCCGGTGGCAGCGGTCGCAATGGCCTAAACTTCCCCGCACCGACCTTGGCGCTGCTGCGCCATAGGTAATCGCCGGTCAGGTTGATGTGCTCCCACCCCAGCGGCGACAGATATTGCAACAATGTGTCGTCCAGCGCCGTGCCGTTGCCACGCAAAGCACTGGTGGCACGCTCCAGATATACCGTGTTCCACAACACGATGGCCGCCGTCACCAGATTGAGGCCGCTGGCCCGGTAGCGCTGCTGCTCAAACCTGCGGTCGCGGATTTCACCCAATCGGTAGAAGAAGACCGCCCTGGCCAGCGCGTTGCGCGCCTCGCCCTTATTCAGCCCCGCATGGACGCGGCGGCGCAGCTCCACGCTTTGCAGCCAATCCAAAATGAACAGCGTGCGCTCGATGCGCCCCAGCTCGCGCAACGCCACGGCCAAGCCGTTCTGGCGCGGGTAGCTGCCGAGTTTGCGCAGCATCAGCGAAGCCGTTACCGTGCCTTGCTTGATGGAGGTGGCCAGCCGCAGAATTTCATCCCAATGGGCGCGTATTTGCTTGATGTTCAGCCTGTCGCTGCTAATCATCGGCTTGAGCGCGTCATAGGCGGCATCGCCCTTGGGGATGAATAGCTTGGTTTCGCCCAAGTCACGGATACGCGGCGCGAAGCGAAATCCCAGCAAATGCATCAAGCCAAACACGTGATCGGTGAAGCCTGCCGTGTCGGTGTAGTGTTCCTCGATGCGCAAGTCCGACTCGTGGTACAGCAGGCCATCAAGCACGTAAGTTGAATCACGAATGCCCACGTTGACCACCTTGGCACTGAAGGGCGCGTACTGGTCGGAGATATGGGTGTAGAAAGTCCGTCCTGGACTGCTTCCATACTTCGGGTTGATATGACCAGTGCTTTCTGCTTTGCTGCCGGTTCTGAAGTTCTGGCCGTCCGACGATGACGTGGTGCCGTCACCCCAGTTGCCGGCGAAGGGTTGCCGAAACTGCGCATTCACCAGCTCGGCCAGCGCCGTCGAATAGGTTTCATCGCGGATGTGCCAGGCTTGCAGCCAAGACAGCTTGGCGTAGGTGGTGCCAGGGCAGGACTCGGCCATTTTGGTCAGACCCAGGTTGATCGCGTCGGCCAGGATCGTCGTCAACAGCAAGGTTTTGTCCTTGGCCGTGTCGCTGGTCTTCAGGTGTGTGAAGTGGCGGGTGAAGCCCGTCCATTCATCGACCTCCATCAGCAACTCGGTGATTTTGAGGTGCGGCAGCAGCATAGCTGTCTGGTCGATCATGGCTTGCGCGGCGTCTGGTACTGCCGCGTCCAGCGGCGTGATCTTCAGGCCTGACGCGGTGGTGATGATGGCATCCGGTAAGTCGTTGGCCGCAGCCATGCGGTTGACTGTGGCGAGTTGCGCCTCCAACAATTCCAACCGGTCATGCAGGTATTGGTCGCAGTCGGTGGCCACTGCCAGCGGCAATTCGCTGGCCAGCTTCAAAGTGGCGAACTTCTCGACCGGCACCAGGTATTCGTCGAAGTCCTTGAACTGGCGAGAACCCTGCACCCAGACATCACCGGAGCGCAGCGCGTTCTTCAGCTCCGACAGGGCGCATAACTCGTAGTAACGCCGGTCGATGCCGTCGTCGGTCAGAACCAGCTTTGCCCAGCGCGGCTTGATGAATGCGGTTGGCGCATCGGCGGGCACCTTGCGCGCGCTGTCGCTGTTCATGCCGCGCAGCATGTCGATGGCATCGAGCACACCCTTGGCGGCGGGCGCAGCCCGCAATTTGAGCACGCCCAGGAACTGCGGCGCGTAGCGGCGTAGCGTGGCATAGCTTTCACCGATGTGGTGCAGGAAATCAAAGTCGGCAGGCCGCGCCAATGTTTGCGCTTCGGTGACGCTGGCGGCGAAGGTGTCCCAGGGCATAACGGCCTCGATGGCGGCGAACGGATCGCTGCCGCTTTGCTTGGCCTCAATCAACGCTTGACCGATGCGCCCATACATCCGCACCTTGTCGTTGATCGCCTTGCCGGAAGCCTGGAACTGCTGCTGATGCTTGTTCTTGGCCGCGTTGAACAGCTTGCCGATGATGCGATCGTGAAGGTCGATGATTTCATCGGTGACGGTGGCCATGCCTTCGATGGCCAGCGCTACCAGCGTGGCATAGCGTCGTTGCACCTCGAACTTTGCCAGATCAGCAGGCGTCATCTGGCCACCTTCACGAGCGATTTTGAGCAGGCGGTTCTGGTGAACCTGCCGCTCGATGCCTGCGGGCAGATCAAGTGCTTGCCAGGATTTCAGGCGCTCAATATGTTCGAGCATGTGGCGAGAGTTCGGTTTGGCAGGCGACTGGCGCAGCCATGCCAGCCACGTCACTTTACTGCCGTCCTTGCGCTTGAGAAGTTCGTCCAGGCGCTGACGGTGGGGTGATAACAAAGAATCGGTCAGCGCCGGGTAAATGCGTCGGTTGGCACGGGTGATGGCCTCGGCGCTTGCGCGCTCGATGGCATTCATGGCGGGCAGGATAATGCTCTGCCGCCGCAGATTCTCGACAAGTGCGCTCGCCAGCACGATGCCTTTGTCGGTCTGCAAGGCCAGCTCGGTCAATGTATGCACGGCTTGCCGATAGTGGCTCATGGTGAAGGGCTTGAACCCAAAAACCGTTTGCAGCTCGACCAAGTGCTCCCGCCGTGTCTGTTCGCGCTGGCCGTACTCGCTCCAACTTTCCACTGGCATCTTGAGTTGCGCGGCCACCATGCGCAACAGGGGCGGAAACGGAGGCTCATCGACGCCCAAAAAGGTGCCAGGGAATCGCAAGTAGCAAAGCTGCACAGCGAAGCCCAATCGATTCGCGGCGCCGCGACGCTGACGGATCACCGACAGGTCGGTTTCGTTGAACGTGTAGTGCCGTATCAGTTCGTCTTTGGCATCTGGCAGTGCCAGCAGGCTTTCGCGCTCGGTGGCGGACAGGATTGAGCGGCGTGGCATGGTCAGTCTTCCCGCAGGTACTGGTACAAGGTTTCGCGGCTGATGCCGAAGTCACGGGCCACCAAGGTTTTTTGGTCGCCTGCCGCAACTCGCCGTTTCAACTCGGCAATTTGTTCGCTGTTCAGCGATTTCTTTCGTCCCCGGTAGGCACCGCGCTGCTTGGCCAGCACGATTCCCTCGCGCTGACGTTCGCGGATCAGGGCGCGCTCGAACTCAGCGAAGGCTCCCATGACCGACAGCATCAGATTGGCCATCGGTGAGTCCTCGCCGGTGAACTTCAGCCCTTCTTTGACGAACTCCATGCGCACGCCCCGTTGTGTCAGCCCTTGGACGATGCGGCGCAGGTCATCAAGGTTGCGTGCCAGCCTGTCCATGCTATGCACCACCACGGTGTCGCCCTCGCGGACGAAGGCCAGCAGCCTTTCCAGCTCGGGACGCTGGGTGTCCTTGCCAGAAGCCTTGTCGGTGAACACCCGCGCCACCTGAACACCCTCCAATTGCCGTTCCGGGTTCTGGTCGAAGCTGCTGACGCGGACATAGCCGATGCGTTGACCTTGCAAGATGCCTCCAAAGGCAAAAGTGTCAGGATGAAATCTATTACCTTTGACGGAATATGTCAATCAATAGGAAATTTAACTCTATTCTGACATCGTTTGTCATTTTCAGAAGACGACTGCACCAATTATCAGGAGTCGATAACACTACATCGGCGAGAGCGAAAACTTCCCGGCTCAGTGCGAGCTAAGTCTGCCTGCGTACCTTCTCCACTGTGCAAATCCCTGCACTCTTCTGGAGAAGCATCATGTACCGCTACACCAAACTTTCCCTTCTGGCCGTCGCCATCGCTGCAACCGGCGCGGTCGCCTACGCCGCCAATGGCGGTATGGAAAACGACGCCCTGGCAATCAGCAAGGCCAAGATTCCCCTCACACAAGCAGTCACCGTCGCCGAGCAGCACGCCAATGGCAAGGCGTCACGCGCCGAGTACGAGAACTCGAAGCAAGGTTGGGTCTATGACGTGGAGGTCGTCAGTGGGGCCAAGGTCTTCGATGTCCGGGTCGATGCCGACAAGGGCACGGTCATCTCGTCTGCCGAGGACAAGGCGGATCACGATGACGACCACGACAAGCGGGACTGACTCCCGACAGTATGGCCGGATCGTTTCCCTCGGAGGCGATCCGGCACGGAGACCTCATGGAATCACTCAACCGTACATTATTTCTCTGGCTCAACGCGCCGGAGCATCCCAGTGCTTTAGCTCTGACGTTGGTCATTTTCTTGGCCGAACAGCTCATCTGGGCTGTTCCACTCCTGATCGGCATCGGCTGGCTTCGCGGCGGCGAGCCTACCCGCAAGACGATGCTCGTTGCTAGCGCATCGGGATTGCTGGGCCTGCTCATCAACCAGATCATCGGCCTGGCTTGGATTCATCCCCGGCCTTTCATGATCGGCCTGGGTCACACCCTCATCGCTCATGTTGCCGATTCGTCTTTCCCAAGCGATCACTTGACGCTGTGGTGGGCGGTCGCCTTCAGCCTCGCGCTGCAACGAGGCCCACGAATTGCAGGCGTGGCTTTGGCTTTGTTGGGCGTCCCCATTGCCTGGGCGCGCATCTACCTTGGAGTGCACTTCCCATTCGACATGCTCGGAGCCGGCGCGGTCGCTGCGATCTGTGCCTGGCTGACGTTGCGTGAAGCACGCTGGTATCTGGTGCCAAGTTACCAACTTGCCACCGGAATCCATCGCCGGCTTTTCGGCGGTTTGATCGCGCTTGGATGGGTGCGCGAGTGAGCCTATGGGCGGGCTAAGTCAGCCTGTTCAAACTGCTGGCAAACCATTTCACCCCGGTAGGAGAACTCTATGAACAAATTGCCCACGAGCAGCGCCACAGGCTGGCTCAATAAAGTCCCGGAAGTCGCGCTGTCGTTCTGGATCATCAAGATCATGTCCACCACGGTGGGCGAGACGGGAGCCGATTTCCTGGCGGTCAACGCAGGTTTGGGCCAAGGCGTGACTCGAACCGTCATGGCGACTCTACTGGCAGCCGCGTTGTTCATGCAGTTGCGTACCCGCCGCTATACCCCTTGGATTTACTGGCTGACGGTGGTACTGGTCAGCGTGGTCGGCACCCAGATCACCGATCTGCTGACTGATGGCCTTGGCGTCAGCCTGTACATCAGCACCTCGGCGTTCGCCGTGGCGCTCGCCGCGATCTTTTTTGTCTGGTATCGGGTCGAGCGCACCTTGTCCATCCACGACATCGTGACGCGAAACCGGGAGCTGTTCTATTGGGCCGCCATCCTCTGCACGTTTGCGCTGGGCACTGCTGCGGGCGATCTGGCGACCGAGGCATTGGGCCTGGGCTTTACCTGGGGTGCAGTGGCATTCGGTGCGCTGATCGGCGCCACCTACGCGGCCTGGCGCATGGGCGGCAACGCCGTTCTGACCTTCTGGATTGCCTACATCCTGACCCGCCCCTTCGGGGCCGCACTCGGCGACTTGCTGACACAGGCTAAGACTTATGGTGGTCTTGGCATGGGTGCCATGTGGACAAGCGCCTTGTTCCTCACGGTGATCGTCATGCTGGTGGCCGTCGCGCAGATCGCCATGAATGGACGCCGCTCGGCCCAGCTCGTCGAATAACTCTTTTCGCTCTACACAAGGAGAAAAACATGTTCATGCAGCACTCAATCGCTCGCCCGGTTGCCGCCATTTCGGCCGCCGTGCTCTTGGCACTCGCAGCTGGTTGTTCCAAATCTGCCGATCAGAACAACGCAAGCACAACATCAACGACACCGGCCCAGACTGTCTCGGCCTCGCAAGGCAAAACTGCCTCCAAGCTGGGCGACCTGTCGGCCTTCCGCAACATCGCCGCCGACGTGGTCACCATCGTGGATAAGGGCGACCTGCCCGCTGCCAAGGCCCGCATCAAGGACCTGGAAGTCGCATGGGACTCGGCCGAGGCTGGCCTGAAACCACGGGCAGCCGATGACTGGCATGTGCTCGACAAAGCCATCGACAAGTCGCTTGCGGCGCTCCGTGCCGACACGCCGAGCCAAGCTGACTGCAAGGCAGCAATGGCCGCCCTGCTGAAAGCCTTCGACACGCTCGAAGGCAAAGCCTGACCTGTGAGCGTGCCCCATGAAAACATCCACTGAACAGGCGCTGGCCAAAGTGCCCGAAGTCACGCTGGGCTTCTGGCTCATCAAGATTGCTGCCACGACGCTCGGCGAAACCGGCGGCGATGCCGTCTCGATGTCCATGAATCTGGGCTACCTGGTCGGCACGGCCATCTTCGCGGCGATCTTCCTGGCTGCCGTAGTCGCGCAGGTCAAAGCCAAAGGATTTCATCCCTTCCTGTACTGGACGACCATCATCGCCACAACCACGGTCGGCACGACGTTGGCCGATTTTGCGGATCGATCACTGGGAATCGGGTACGCTGGCGGTTCGAGCTTGCTGCTGGCCTTGCTGCTCGGCTCGCTCTTCATCTGGCATCGCACCCTCGGCTCCGTGTCGGTCAGCACGGTCAGCTCGCCCAAGGCAGAAGCCTTCTACTGGCTGACGATCATGTTCTCCCAGACGCTGGGCACCGCGTGGGGCGACTGGACGGCTGATACGGCGGGTCTGGGATACACGGGTGCGGCCGTCGTGTTCGGCGGGCTGCTCGCGCTGGTCGTGGCAGCCTACTACTGGACGAGCGTGTCCCGCACGCTGCTGTTCTGGGCGGCGTTCATCCTGACGCGCCCGCTGGGTGCCGTGGTCGGGGATTTTCTGGACAAGCCACTGAGCGCGGGTGGTCTGGCGTTGAGCCGCTATTCAGCATCGGCCGCACTGTTGGCCTTCATGCTGACTGCGATCCTGCTGTTCAGGCAGAGAGCAGCCAGGACGGCATATTGAACAACGATTGAACGGAGGGGGAATGCGGGTATTGCTGGTTGAAGACGATCCCATGATCGGTGACGCGATCCAGGGCGCATTGAAGGATGCGTCCTACGCCGCCGACTGGGTGAAGGACGGGCAGACGGCGCTCACCACGCTGGGCTGCCAGCATTACGACCTAGTGCTACTCGACCTCGGTCTGCCCGGCAAGGATGGGCTGGAGGTGCTGGCCAGCATCCGAGCCAAGGACAACCCGATTCCCCTGCTCATCATCACGGCTCGCGATGGTCTGGATGATCGCCTGCGCGGCCTGGATGGCGGGGCCGACGACTATGTGTCCAAGCCCTTTCAGATGGCGGAACTACTGGCCCGGATGCGCGCCGTCCTGAGGCGCAAAGGTGGCACGGCAGCTCCCGTGCTCAGCAACGGCGTGGTGACGCTCGACCCGGCCACCAAAGAGGCTTGTGCCAATGATGGCCCCCAAGTGCAACTGTCCAACCGCGAGTTCTCGCTACTGCAAGCCCTGCTGGTTCGGCCTGGTGCCATCCTTTCGCGCAGCGAACTGGAGGATCGCATCTATGGTTGGGGGGAAGAGGTCGAAAGCAATGCCGTCGAATATCTGATCCACGCACTGCGGCGCAAGCTGGGTGGCGAGGTCATCAAGAACGTCAGGGGGGTCGGATGGATGGTCTCAAAAGGCGCTTGAACGAATCGGTTCAGCTCAAGCTGTCCTTCACCTTGTCGCTGGCCATCCTCGTGGTGGCCGTTGTGGCGGGCGTATTCTCGTTCCTGTCCGCCTTCGATGAAGCCCACGAACTACAGGACGATGTGCTGCGCCAGGTGGCGCAGCTCATGGATCGCCAGCGCTTGTTGCCTGCCGTGCCAACCACCGATATCCGTCTCAAGGATGTCGATGAAGAGTCGCGCGTGATCGTCCAGCGCTTGGGTGAGGTCAGTCCCTCTACGGTAGGCGTGGACGCAGGAGGCGTGCTCCCGCTCCCGGCGACCTTGGCGGATGGATTGCACACGCTGGAAGTTGGTGGCGAGACGTTTCGCGTGCTGGTCAAGACCACGGCGAGCGGCGAACGCATTGCTGTGGCTCAGGAGTCCGGCTTCCGCAATGAAATTGCCCGCGACGGGGCACTGCGCACGGTGATGCCTTTCTTGATTCTCGTGCCGGTGCTGCTGTTGATCGTTGCTGACCTGGTGCGCAAGATGTTCCAGCCCATCGCGGCGCTGTCCAAGGAAATAGACCAGCGGGCAGAGCAGGAACTGCATCCCGTCGAAGACCGCCACCTTCCGGTCGAGGTACGTCCGTTTGCCGTGGCGATCAATCGCCTGCTCGCTCGTGTCGGCCAGTCGATGGAATCTCAGCGCCGCTTTGTGGCGGATGCCGCGCACGAGCTACGTTCGCCGCTGACAGCCATGTCGCTGCAAGCAGAACGGCTCGCGGAAGCGGAAATGTCCAGCGTGGCGCGCGAACGGCTGACGGTTTTGCGCCAAGGGATCGAGCGCAGCCGCAGCCTGCTCGATCAACTCTTGACCTTGGCCAAGGCGCAGTCAGCCACCGACCTGCCGAAGTCGCCTGTATCTGTCCAGAGCATCTACCGCCGCGTGCTGGAAGACCTCATGCCGCTGGCCGAGGCCAAGTACATCGACATCGGTGTCGAAGGCACGCTGGACGCCGAAGTGTGGGCAAGCGAGCTGGACATGATCGCTGTGGTCAAGAACCTGGTCGATAACGCCATCCGCTACACGCCAGAGGGAGGGCGTGTTGATCTTTCTGTGGGTGTTTCGGAAGGGAAGGTCGTACTACGTATTCAGGACAGTGGGCCTGGCATTCCGTTGGCTGAACGGGATCGAGTGTTTGATCCCTTCTACCGCACGCTGGGGAGCGAGCAGATCGGCTCGGGTCTGGGACTATCCATTGTCCAGACGATTGCCAATCGCATCGGTGCTGAAATCCGCCTCGACTTCTCAGATCAAGAGAAGCAAACTGGCTTAAATGTTGCCGTTATCGTTCCCATGCGGTAGCGGTTTGAGAAACGTGGAGGCAGGCTAAATGGTCAATTCGGCGGGGTGGTTTTATTGGGCTTTGCTGTCCGCCATCTTTGCGGCACTGACGGCTATTTTTGCCAAGGTTGGCATTCAGGGAGTTGATTCCGATCTGGCCACCTTGATCCGCACGGCCATCATCATCGTCGTCCTGTCGGCGTTTGTTGCCTACACGGGGAAATGGGCCAACCCCTTGGAGTTATCACCCAAGACATGGCTTTTCCTCGGGCTGTCCGGCTTGGCAACAGGGGCATCGTGGGTCTGCTACTTCCGCGCACTCAAGATTGGCGATGCATCCAAGGTTGCGCCAGTGGATAAACTCAGTCTTGTCCTGGTGGCGGTATTTGCTTTCGCCTTTTTGGGCGAACGCCCGTCACTGAGGGAGTGGTCCGGCATTTCGATGGTCGCCGGAGGCGTTCTGTTATTGGCGTTCAAGTGATAACAGGTAGGACATACTGACTCAACCAGTCGTCACGATTCGTCTACAGTAACCGCTGTCCTGCCATCAAACTTGACTGAGCAGTTTCTCGCCATCAAGGCGCAACTCGCCCTTCGGCGAAATGTGCCGATACAAGGTCTGCCGTGTGATGCCCAGTTCCTGACATAGATCGCCGACCTTGGTTTCGGGCTGCCCCATAGCGGCCATCGCCAGCCGCAACTTGGCGGCAGTCATCTTGAAGGGCCGGCCGCCCTTCCTACCGCGCGCCCTCGCCGAAGCCAATCCTGCAATCGTGCGCTCGGCAATCAGTTCGCGCTCGAACTCGGCCAGCGCGGCGAAGATGCCAAAGACCAACTTGCCGGCGGCCGTCGTGGTGTCAATGGCTGCACCGTGCCCAGTCAACACTTTCAGACCGATGCCACGGCCGGTCATGTCGTGCACGGTGTTGATCAGGTGGCGCAGGTCGCGCCCGAGGCGATCCAGTTTCCACACCACCAGCGTGTCGCCGGGCCGCAGCGCTTTCAGGCAAGACACCAGGCCGGGTCGGTCCTCGCGCTTGCCGGACGCCTGATCCTCATAGAGATGGGCCGGATCGACGCCGTTAGCAATCAGCGCGTCGCGCTGCAAGTCGGTAGCTTGGGAACCATCCGCCTTCGATACCCGCATGTAGCCAATCAGCATGTTTCACCTGTCACATATACGTTCGATTATGTGACAGTGTGAACCGGAAAATTCTGGCCGTCAAAATTTGTCACTTAACCCGTCATTCTGTCTAAGACATGCAAAGGGTCCAGCAGGCTTGTAATGTGACAGAAATTCCGGGGGGATGCCTTCCTTTGCAAAGGTGGCGCGCAACTGTTCCAGGGAAGCGGGATCGCGCCGACCATAGGAAGCCAACGCGAACAGCGAGCGCGCCGTCTCGGGGTCGTGCCGCGCTTCAATGATCGCCTCACTGATAGCTTGGACCGCCCGTTGCCAGTGATTGACGGGTTCGGGCTTCGGCGCTTTCGCCGGCAGACCACTGGTGAACCCGGTTTGGGGCTCGGACCAGAACAGCTTTGCATGCTCGCCTGGCGGGCTTATATCCCTCACCTCGATCAAGCTGATTGCCGTTGCCGCCGCCTCCAGCATCTGCAACCGTACTGCCGGGTTCAGGGTTTCATACGGTCGCCACAGACTTTGCCCAGCACGCAGCGGATGCCCGCAGCCTTGCCAGACTTGGCGGAGATACCCCGCGCAGGTTCCGCACGCCGAAAGCGGGGTGTTCAGCTCATCGAGCAGCGTGCGTAGCAGTCGAAACCACAATCCAGCATGGATGCGTCGGCGCGGCAGTTCCACATAGCCGGTCGTCAGTGCCTGCCAGGTACGCCGGTCCATGACTGCAATCGCGTCGCTGGCGGTGCACGACGCAGTGTCGGCGTTCTCCCAGCCGAGAAACCGTCCAGGCACGCCCCAATAGGATTCCAGGCAGCAGCCATGCAGCGGGCAGCTCAGCATCAGGGGCAGCTTCCATGCAAGCAGTACGGCTTGGTTTGCCGGGTCATTCAGACAGAGCGGACAGGCGCGATGTAGCGGCTGGCTGGGCAGCCAGGCACGCCAGCTCGTGATGGATCGCGTCCTACGGCAGAGTTTCGGCAGCAGCACCGAGAGCTGGAACGCATAGGTTTCCAATGCGTCTGGAATCTGATCATCAAGGCTGTCCAGTAGCCAAGGCACCCAGCCGGCGAAACTCATGCAACGCAGCCGGTCCGGCTCGATGCCGCTCCGCTGGGAGAGCATCGCCAACAGCGCCAGTGGTGGCGCGGTATCCAGGTCATCAACCTGAGCGTGACCAAGATCGTGCTCCAGCAGCTCGGACACCTCCATGTGATAGCAAAGGGCCACGCGGTTGAGCCACGAAGACAAGGCTTCGCCTTCTCTGGGGGCCGGATGCAGTGGCCAGCGTGGCGCTGGCTTCACATCAGTTCCCGCTCGAATTGCCGCCGCCGCTCGCTGGGACCGGTGTAATCGGCCATGCTGAGCGTGCGATGGTTGATCGCTTCCTCGCCGCTCTCCACGGCGACGATGGCCGCCGCCATCAGCAAGTGCGCCAGTTCGCCGATGGTGCCCTCGCTGCGTGTGAGCAGGTAGCGGGCCATGTCCAGCGTGGCAATCGACGAGGGTCGCCGCAGCGGGAGCGAAGCCGCGAAGCTGGCCAGCAGTGAGCAGCAATCGTCGTTGGCCTCCCACACCGGCAGCATCATCGGCTCGAAGCGGTTTTCCAACTGGTCGTCCGAGCGGATCGCCAAGTAGGCATCGCGTGTGCCGACGCCGACCAGCGGGATGCGCAGTTCGTTGCCGAGGAAACGCAACAGATTGAGGAATTCTCGGCGGTTGATGCTGTTGCCGGCCAGGACGTTGTGCAGTTCGTCGATCACCAACATGTGCACACCGACCTTGCGCAGCAAGGCCAGCGCCAATTGCTCCATTTCCGGCAGCCGTGGGCGCGGCCGCAATGGCGCACCCATCGCCGCGAGCAGCGCGACGTAGAAGCGGATCACCGACGGCTCGGACGGCATCTGCACGACCAGCACCGGGATGTGCTCCTGGTCGGCATCGGAACTGGGCGGATGCGTGCGCCGGAACTTCTCGACGATCATCGACTTGCCGTTGTTGGTCGGGCCGACCAGCAGCAGGTTGGGCATGCGCTGCTTGTTCGGCCACGCATACAAGGTTTCCAGCCGGTTCAGCGCCTCGACTGCACGCGGATAGCCGATCCAGCGGTCGGCGCGAAGGCGATGGATGCGTTCGTCCGCCGGAAGACGGGCCAAGCCCTGCGCCGCCGGCAGCAGGTGTGACAAGTCGATGATGGGATATTCGTCCACTGCTACCACTCCTCAATCTGGTCGAACGGTTTGGCCGGTGGCAGCTTGTCTGCCTGCGGATCAGCAACGTCCGTTTTCGGCGGAATCGGCTTGTCCGGCGGAGGAGATGCCTTGAGGTGCTGGCGTCGATCCGCGTCGCGCCGCGCCTTGCGCGTGGCCTTCTGTGCGGTGGTCACGATCTCGCGCATCTGTCCGATCATGCGGAACAGCGCCGACTCATCCACCTGTTCGCGTCCCTGCTGCCGCAATTTCGTCAGCGCCTGCCGTTGTTCCCAGAGGGTGACAGCCGGGTGCGACAAGGTACGGTAGGGGATTTCCAAGTAATGCTGCCCCTCCGGTTCCAGCACCCAGATACGGCTGATGTCGCGCGGATCGCGCCGGATCAGGAACGTAGACAAGCGGTCGCGCCGAGCTATCCACGGCTTGAGCGCATCGGCGTAGTAGTGAATGTGGTCGATGACGAAGCCGGTGCGGGTCAGCGTGCGGCGGATGATTGGCAGAAAATCGACCAGAAAAGCCGTGGCGCGGGTGACGACGGCCGGTACACCGACACGCGCCACGGCCTCAGCCCAACGCGTGGCCGGCGGTTGGAGCAGGCCGTTGTGCACGGAGCCGTGATAGGTGCCGACCGCCAATGTGAGCCAGCGCTCCAGCTCGCGCAATGTCAGAGCTGCCTTGTTTTCAGAATCGTAGTCCCCGCGCTGGCCGGGATTCGAGAAGGTTGTCCCCGGCAGTTCGTCGTGGATCATCTGCATCGCCGTGCCGATGATCCGTTCCACGATGCCGCCGTAGTGCGGCTGCCCAGGCGGACGATAGTCCAACTGGATGCCATGCTGCTCACAGCCACGGCGCAGGGCCTCGCTCTTGAACTCGGCCGCGTTGTCCAGGTAGAGCAGCCTGGGCTTGCCACTCATCGGCCAGTCCATTTCCACATTCAGTCCTTCCAGCCAGGGACGCTTGTCGCAAGCAACATGCGCGAGGCACAGACCAACCGAAACGGATGACGGCGCTTCCAGCGTGACGACCATGCCGAGAACGCAGCGGGTAAACACGTCGATGGCGATGGTCAGATATGGTCGGCCAATCGGTTGCCGGTCGCGCTCGTCCACCACGATCAGGTCGATGACTGTGTGGTCGATCTGCACCTGCTCCAGCGGTGCGGAGACAGGCGGCGGAACACCACCAACACCTTGCAGGGCGCGGGACGCATCCTGACCTTCTCGAAGGCGAGTGGTCTTGAGTGGATCAAGGCTGGCGATCCGCAACGCCACCGTGTTGCGCGTCGGCACCCGCAGCTTTTGCAGCTTGCACTCCCGCGCAATTTCGCGGTGGAACGCCGCCAAGCTACGCTTCTGCTTGGTCAGGAAGCGCTTTTGCATTAGCTCGCGGATGATTCGTTCGACCGACTCCGGCAAGCGGCTTTTACCTTTGCCTCCGCTCGACTGCCCAAGCGCAAAGTCAGTGACCAGTCCCGAACCTTGCCGGGCGCGGCGGATCAGGACGTAGACCTGCCGCCGGGACAGACCCAATGCTTGGGCTGCCACGTCGGCCGCTTCATGCCCGACCGTCTCCGACTGCGCCAACGGCCCAATGATCTCCGCGCGACGACGCGCACGCTCCCATGCCTGTTCTGGCAGGGTAGCCACGCCGTGCTCGGTAATCGGTGCGGTATCGGTCCCCATGCTCACCTCGCTTTGGTGCACACGAGTATTGAGCATAGACGAGTTTCGTGCAGAGGAGTTCTGATATCTGGCTGTCAAAAGCCATATGCACAACAAGCTTCATACCCAGTTGAATGGTGCAGTCGTCTTCTGAAAATGACATCGTTTGCACATGGCATCTGACATCAAGTTAGGGTATGCCTCAATCTGACGGCTGCGAACCGCCAGGGACAGGCGCAATGTCAGATTCTGTCGCGGCCTTGGCGCGTGCCTGGAAGCGTTCATAGCAATCCAGCCCGCAGAAATGTTCGACGTATTCCGCGCCTTCCGGGGTGAAGGCGGCATCGAGCGGAATTTCTTTGCAGCATACGCAGCAGGTGGTGCAACTGGCAGTGTTCGGGGCGTTTGCGTTCATGGTGGTACTCCTCCAGATTGGTAGCGAAGCTCAAAGCTGCCCACTCTCGGCTGGCTGGGAAGCGGTCATGATCTTCCCTTGAAGGCCCGCAGCAGCCGCGTCACAGACAGGACAAACAAGCCGGTCAGCGTGAGGGCTGCAATACCCCAGTGCTCCCCGATGAACGCGCCGGCCGTCGTGCCGGCTAGCACAATGGCGAGAATCGGCAAATGGCAGGGACAGGTGAGCACGGCCAGCGCGCCCCACAAGTAGCCGGTGATCGGTTTGTGCGTCTCAGACGGCAAGTGCTCTGGGCTGTTCATGGCAGACTCTCCGCGTGCTGTGCCGGTTCGGTTGGCATGGCGGCCAGTTGCATTTCGAGGCTGGCCAGGGCCTCGCGCCGACGCTCGACGAGTTGCCGCAACACGGCAAGCTGCGCAGACGCACCGTCACCGTCCGCAGCATCCAGCGCCCGGCACAGCCGCGCCAGTGCGTCCAGGCCGATACCCGCTTCGAAGGCAGCCCGTACAAAGCGCAGCCGTTGCAACGCGGTGTCATCGAACAAGCCGTAGCCGCCCGTGGTGCACGCGACCGGCCGTAGCAATCCGCGCAGCAGGTAGTCGCGCACGATATGCACGCTCACCCCGGCATCAAGGGCCAGCCGGGACACTGTGTAGGCGCTCATTGAACACCTCCTTTTCCTCATCCGGCGCAGCACGAAAGCTGCTTCACGTCCTTGCTGAAGGTCTGCGCCGCGAGCTTCAGCCCTTCGACCATGGTCAGGTAGGGGAACAATTGGTCGGCCAGTTCCTGCACGGTCATACGGTTGCGAATGGCGAGCACCGCCGTCTGGATCAGTTCACCCGCTTCCGGGGCCACCGCTTGCACGCCGATGAGCCGTCCGCTACCTTCCTCGATGACCAGCTTGATGAAGCCGCGTGTGTCGAAGTTGGCAAGCGCACGCGGCACGTTGTCCAAGGTCAAGGTGCGACTGTCGGTCTCGATCCCGTCGTGATGTGCTTCCGCCTCGCTGTAGCCCACGGTGGCGACCTGCGGGTCGGTGAACACCACGGCCGGCATTGCGGTCAGGTCCAGGGCCGCATCGCCGCCAGTCATGTTGATCGCAGCACGGGTGCCGGCCGCTGCCGCCACATAGACGAACTGAGGCTGGTCGGTGCAGTCGCCAGCCGCATAAATGTGTGGCGTACTGGTGCGCATGCCCTTGTCGATGACGATGGCCCCCTGCGCATTGGCAGCGACTCCCGCCGCTTCCAATGCCAGGCTGCGCGTGTTCGGTGCCCTGCCAGTGGCGACCAGCAGCTGGTCGGCGCGTATTTCACCGTACCCGGTGGTCAGCACGAATTCGCCGTCCACATGCGCGACCTGGCTGGCTTGCGTGTGTTCCAATACCTTGATCCCTTCGGCACGGAACGCGGCTGTAACGGCCTCGCCGATGGCCGGGTCTTCGCGGAAGAACAGCGTGCTGCGTGCCAGGATCGTCACTTTGCTGCCCAGCCGGGCAAAGGCTTGCGCCAGTTCCAGCGCCACCACAGACGAGCCGATCACGGCCAGGCGCTCGGGAATGGTGTCGCTGACCAGGGCCTCGGTGGAAGTCCAGTAGGGTGACTCTTTCAGGCCCGGAATCGGCGGCACGGCCGGGCTGGCACCCGTGGCGACCAGGCAGCGGTCGAACGCCACCACACGCTCGCCGCCATCGTTTAAACGGACGGCAAGGCTCTGGCCGTCCTTGAAACGCGCTTCACCATGCAGCACGGTGATGGCCGGGTTGCTGTCCAGGATGCCTTCGTACTTGGCGTGGCACAGCTCATCGACGCGCGCCTGCTGCTGGGCCAGTAGTTTGCTGCGATCAATCGCAGGCACAGTCGCCGCGATGCCACTGTCGAATGGGCTTTCACGGCGCAAATGGGCGATATGGGCAGCGCGGATCATGATCTTGGACGGCACGCAGCCGACATTGACGCAAGTACCGCCGATGGTGCCGCGCTCGATCAGCGTGACGTTCGCACCTTGCTCGACGGCCTTCAGCGCCGCCGCCATCGCGGCTCCGCCGCTGCCAATAACGGCGACGTGCAGTCCGTCCCCATCACCACCAGCCTTGTCGCCACCGCCCAGCCATCCCAGCGCCTTGCCAAGCAGTCTGCCCCGCGCTGAAGTGGATGGGGCATCGGCGGGTGTGGCCTTGTAGCCGAGGCCGGCCACAGCGGCGGTCAGCGCCTCTGGCGAGGTGCCGGGATCGGTGGCGAGTTGCGCGGAGCCTTTCGGGTAGGACACGAGCGCCGACAGCACGCCCGGCACTTTCTCCAGGGCGTCTTTGACATGTGTCGCGCACGAGTCGCAGGTCATTCCGGTGATATTCAAATACATTGCATCGTTCCTTTTCGTTTCGGCAACTGCCAATGCAGTTAGCCGTGTTTGGGTGGTAGTTCGCAGCGGCGGTTGGCCGGTGAGAGCAGATCCCAGATCGACACCCCGATCATCAAGGCCAGACCGACATAGAGGAGGTTCGCCGTCCACCAATTGCCAAAAAACAAGAGCATGGCCGCCAGCACGATGGCTGGGCCGACCATCCCGAGCAGGCTGCGGTACCATTGCCGATGACTCAGCCAGCCCAGTGCATTCGCCAGCAAAGCCACGACTGCGAACAGCGGCAGCAGCTTGGAGATAAACAACCCTTCGTATTCCTGTAGAAAGCCAAGGCCGATGGCCGCGCCCAGGCTGGCGATAGCCGGGAAACAGGCAGCGCATCCCATCGCGGAAACAACGCTGCCAAGCGCGCCAGCCTTGTCGGCAATGCGTGTAATCAGTCCCATGATCGCCCCAGGTTCGGGTTCAGTGGCTCACTGCTTGACGCTGGACGGATAGCCCGCGTCTCCGGTTGCCTTGGTCAGCTTCTGCACGCTGGTCTTGGCATCATCGAACGTGACAACCGCTTCGCGTGTCTCGAAGGTCACGTCAATTTTGCTGACGCCTTCGACCTTGGAAATCGCCTTCTTGACGGTGATCGGGCAGGTGGAGCAGGTCATGCCCGGTACGGACAGCGTGACGGTCTGGGTGGCGGCCCACACGGGGGCAACAACGGCAGCGAGGGCGAGGGCGGCAAACAGTTTTTTCATGATGAACTCCTGTGATTAATAGAAAAATGGCATGACGTAGGGAAATCCGAGCGCGACCAGGACCAGCGCGGCCACGATCCAGAAAATGAGCTTGTAAGTAGCTCGCACTTGGGGAATCGCGCAGACCTCACCCGGTTTGCAGGCTTGCGCCGGGCGGTAGATGCGCCGCCAGGCGAAAAACAGCGCGACCAGCGCTGCGCCGATGAAGATCGGGCGATAGGGTTCCAGCACCGTCAGGTTGCCGATCCATGCCCCGCTGAACCCCAAGGCGATCAAAACCAGCGGCCCCAGGCAGCAGGCCGACGCAAGAATGGCGGCCAGCCCACCGGCGAAGAGCGCGCCGCGCCCGTTTTGTGGTTCAGACATACGCTTGTCCTTTCAAATTTGGTTTGGATAGCTTAAGCTTACTTCCGTAGTTATGTACGGAGTCAAGCGATATGCAAATTAATTTTGAGAATCTGACCATTGGCGTTTTTGCCAAGGCGGCCGGGGTCAATGTGGAGACCATCCGGTTCTACCAGCGCAAGGGCCTGCTGCCGGAGCCAGACAAGCCCTATGGCAGCATTCGCCGCTATGGCGAGGCGGATGTAACACGAGTGCGGTTCGTGAAATCGGCCCAGCGGCTGGGCTTTAGCCTGGACGAAATCGCCGAGCTACTGCGGCTGGAGGATGGCACCCATTGCGAGGAAGCCAGCGGCCTGGCCGAGCACAAGCTCAAGGATGTGCGCGAGAAGATGGCCGACTTGGCACGCATGGAGGCCGTGCTGTCTGAACTGGTGTGCGCCTGCCATGCGCGGAAAGGGAACGTTTCCTGCCCGCTGATTGCGTCACTGCAAGACGGAACGAAGCTCGCTGCATCGGCGCGGGGGAGTCACGGGGTGACTACGCCTTAGCGTGCTTTATTTTCCGAATTCTGAGACGACCCCATTTAGCGCTAAGTCCTATTTTTACATGTATGTCGGCCGTACCCGTTCAATACCCGACTCATCCCGACTACGTTGTGCAGGATCACCATATTGGCGACGAGATGGTTGTACTTGATAACCTTGCGTTGCTCGTGGCGCAGGTTCTCAGCGATCTCCCCTTCTCCGCCGAAG